>Ga0209005_1000004_pt1 | contig 38757 bp, 72 predicted proteins | sample TexAe_RefH0_O2_FD_187952 | JGI IMG/M metagenome (GOLD analysis project Ga0209005, IMG submission 187952) | Forest soil microbial communities from Davy Crockett National Forest, Groveton, Texas, USA - Texas A ecozone_RefH0_O2 (SPAdes) (version 2) | ecosystem: Environmental > Terrestrial > Soil >... | reverse complement strand
GCAGGTGGCTTAGTCCCTTGACCAGGAATCGTGCAACTTATCAGCGCTAGGATTAGGAACGGAAGGGCTAACAGGCTGAGCCCGTATTTCGGTTTCGACGTCATGACGCACCTCGGCGTTATCGGCTTTCACGGTAGCGGTAGCGGCCTCCTGCCTTGCCTGCACGGCATCGGCCTTGTCAGCGGCCGCAGAAGTGGCGGCATCCGATCCCTTCTTTCGGCCATAGGCCAGCGCCGCCAGCACGGCCAGGAGCGCCCCGCCAATGAAGATCACGTACTTGGATATCTTGGACCACCACAGAGCAATCATTTCACCACCCCGCCAGACTTCGTGTATACGGCCCTGATAGCGTCCATCCGTTCAACCCTCTGCCCTGCCCTGGACCCAGGGAGCGACGCCCACAGCTTCGATGCGTCGGACACAGCGCCATCCAGATCGCCGTCGTCCATCCTGTCCATGGCGCCACACTCTCTAAGCAGTTCAGCGCAGGCGCGGTCTTGTGATTCGGGACTAAAATCCGGCAGCGATAACCGGCGGCGCAGCGCGTCCCACGTGGGAATAATCATCTGATAGCGGCCTGCTGCCGACGACCACACCTTGTACCGAGGAATCCACACTTTACGCCGAGGATGGTCCGCATACGATGAAAACAATGATCCACCCACCACGACCTTATACCCACCATCGCTGTCCGGCACGCGATCGGTACCTTCGGTGAAACCCAGCACGTCCATGAACGCCTTTGCATTGCCATCCATCACTTGGATACCTCATCGGACGATGGAGTGGTCTCGCCTTCCATGCGGCCCCGTGGCTTCTGACGCATCAGCCTGAACACGATGCCAGTCGCCGCCAGTCCACGCAGGATCCATTTCGCCGGAGTCGGCAACTCATCCAGCCAGCCCATGGCTGCGATGCTGTTGTAGGCATCAGGAAGCACGCCAACGGCGCCGAAGATCCAGACGCTCCACATCTTCCACCACTTGGAGACGTCGGCTACGAACAATTCACGGATATTCATCGTTGCCACCCTTTCAATGGTTCGCTAGGTTTTGGCCTGCTTTCAACGGCATCCATGCGCCGCTTGAGGTCATCAATGGTGACTTCCATTCGCGTTGCTCGTGTGTCGAGTCCGGGTATTTTGTCCAGGGCGGATTTGATCGCCACGTTGTCCGTTTTGATTTGGTCAAGCTGTGCGCGTATCGCAATGGACTCATCGTGCCCATTGGATACGCTGCGTAAGATCCATAAGATGCCTGCGCAAATGATGGTCTCAATAATGGTTCGGAATGACTGCCAATTCTTGGCGCCTTCCATGTCTCCTTTGATGACAGTCATGGGCTACCCCTGCATGTTGCCGGTGCCTCCATGGCCTGGCTCTACAAATTACGCTCGTGTATCAGTGACGGTGATGTCCTTGAATGCCGTGGCCGCGGTTGAGTCGGTGTAGGTGATGCGATACGTCCCGGTAGCCAACGTGCCTTGTGGCGGATTGCCGGGGCGCCGGAAGTTGGTCGATGCCGCCGTCGGCGTGTCGATGGTAAAGGTTGCGCCGGATATTTGTGTCCACGCGAAACTGAACGGACCTATCCCGCCCGTCACCGACGATGAACTATTGCCGAATACTGCGTTGGATCCCGGCCACGAATCCCCATTAACATTTGGAGCCGAAACCACCATGGGTGTATAGGCCGATGCACCACACAATTGGCCCATGGAAATGGGTAGTGAGGCGGGCACGCCTGCATTTGGCGACGTATTGGGGACATAGGTACCGCCACGCAAAAACGATCCTAGTGAAGTCCCGGCAGGCGCCCCAAACTCGGCGAAAATCTGCGACATACTGATAGGAGGGGTAGCTGGTAGTGTCATAGCATACCCGCCTTCCTGAGCACGCCTTCAAGGAAGGCGACGCGCTCCAAGGCCAGTCCAGCCTTATCTACCCCGAGAACGCCATCAGTGCCCTCGTGGACGTACTCAGGCGCAAGCTCTGCCACCTCCTGTGCAATAGGGCTAACGGCGTACTTTCCGCCATCCTTCCATGTATATTCGGCAATCCTTATTCCGGTCAGGTCCCGTGGAGCGAACTCGCCGATGACATCCTTAAGCCGGGCGTCCGAGGTCTGAATGATCAGTGGCGAGGAAAGAGAGACGTTGAAGGTCGTATTTCCTGATCCATCCATAACCATGCGGTTTGTACCGACCGAGTTATCGAACAGCACGAACGACCCGGTGGGAGCTGGGCCTCCGCCAGAGGAGGCCAGCGTATAGCTGTGAGCACCCGAGGCCGTGTTGGTGAGCGTCATCGGTGTTGAGTTGGCGCTGTTCATCGATACCGTAAGGGGGCCGAAATGCGTACAGGTACCCGAGTTGTCGATAGACATACGGGTGAAGCCAGCCGTGTTGTCGAAAACGCCGAAATTTCCCGCAGGTAATACACCGCTGCTCCCTGCCGTGAAGACAGACCAGCTTCGCCCCCCTGCCGAAGTGTTGGCAACCGTGACTGACGTAGCTGATCCAAGGCCTCCCGATGAAATCAGGGATGTCCCCGTAATGCCCGTCCCCGTAATCGCCCCCGTGGACACCAGTACGTTGGTCGTTATGCCTCCGTTGAAGATGACAGGGTTGGTAAACGTGCCTCCAGCAATGGGGAAATAGCGCGCCTCGGCCTGACCGAAAGCGATGTACTCGTTCGGGTTCACGGCGTTAGCGACATTGATGTGTCGAAAACCGCCCATGGGTAGATTCGCCATGGCTGGCGACTGCCCGTCTCGCGTGACACAATTGGTCAACCCGGCCGCAATGTCGTTCGAGTCGGGGTCCATGCGCGATGCCGTAATAGGAATCGCGTTGACGGCATCCTGGACCCAGGAATAGAGCCGATTGAATACGCCATTACCGTTAAAAGGCATGATCTACTCCGAGGTAACCTATGTTCATAGTATGGCTATTCCTGATCTTTCTCGTCATCGTCGCCACCCTGAGCATTCTTGAGGTGATAGGCATGTCACTATCCTCGTTCACGGGGGGCTGGCAGAAGCGTTCGGATCAGCGTCGTATTGATCGCGCGTGGCAGAAATACCAGACAGCGCACCTTGCTTCGCGACGCGCTTCGACCGAGAGCCGAACGACTCCGCGACCTTCTGCAAACGGCTGATCGAATCCGGCGAGGTGAGGACTTCGGCGAATTCCTTGGCGTTCTTAGCGTAACGGAACCGCTCGACCCACTCGACCCACGCCTTGGGCGATGCGGCGCCAGCAACCTTGTTCGCAATGCCACCACCGGCCAATTCATCGGCTACCTGCTGGTTGAATGCCGTCGCTGATCCCGGCTCAAGCCGCTTGGCCTGCGCATTGAAGACGTCTAGCACGTTCTCCAGGCCCTGCGCAGCTTGAGGTCCAGCGGCGCCATCGACGAGCGCCGTCAGGTTGGCTCGCTGAGCCCTGTTGCCTGCCACCGCCTGCGCGAATCGGGCGCCGGAGAACTGTGGAGTGGTGCCGCGGATGAACTTGTTCGCATCGTCCCATGCATTTTGAATGTGCTGCTTGGCGAAATCGGCCAGCGCCGTGGGATCTTGTTCGGCCATCTTCCCCGCCGTGTAGCGGATCTGATTCGGGTCGATGCCTACCGGCTTGGCATCGATCTGCAACGCGGACTTGATACCAGAAGACAATGCCTGTGGCGTCGAATCCTCGCTAAGCGCGGCGATCTGGCCCACGGGGGAATTCTGCACCGGGTTGACGATATCTCGGGTGGCGTCCATGTAAGTCTGCCGACCCTGAGCCAAATTGGGGCTGTGCTGGGCAAGGAGGTCTCCCAGCGCGCGATTCGCCGGGCTGACCGCGCCGGATATGTTCTTGATCGGCGATCCGTCCGGGCTGATCGGCACATCCAGCTTTTCTCGGGTCGCCTTGTAGATATTGTCCAGCACGCCGACATTCGTCTCCGGGAACCCACCCGGGGCCAACTGGCGTGCGTACTGATTGATGAACCCGCCGACATCCGTTTGCGGCCCCTTGGCCTGCAACAGCTGGATGACCGACTTCAGATTGGCGTTGGCGACGGGGAAGGGGATCTTGTCGGACTCCGCTGCCTTGTAGAATGGGCTCGCCAGTGCGCTACGTTGCTGCTGGGCAGCACCAATGGCTTTCGTCGCGGCGCCCTGTACGCGCCCAGGAACGGCAAGAGGGTCAACCATGCCCATGCCAGGGCTGATGCCTTCGGCAGCGCCCGCTACCGCGCTGGCTGCACCGACAGGGCGCTTCGACATGAACGCGTCCATGACCGACGATCCGCCGGGTGACGACTCCACTACGCGCTGAACGCGCTGCAAGGGGTTCGCGCCTTGGACGGATGCCAGTGCCTCGGCACCGGTGACAGGGGCGCCCATGGCATGGCTCTGGCGAACCAGCGCATCCGCCTCCTGTGCCTGAGCAGGGGTGACCGTACGCATCGCATCTGCGGCGGTCGTGCCGACCGTGGGGCGAAGCAATTGCGCCCCAGAGCCGATGCCACCACCAAGCAGTGCGCCCACCAATGCAGCGCCCTGAGAATCAGGAGCGGCCTGATGCATGGTCTCCTTACCTACCGTGGCGCCAACCGCAGGCATCGCCTGTCGGCCGAGCTCGCCAGCCAGTGCCGGGAGGCCCGTTTCCGCCGCGCGCGCGATCGCCTGGGGGTTGACCCCGCCACCACCAATGACTTGCCCCGCCGTATCGAGAAGCCGGCCCTGTAAGTCGGTCGGATCGTAACGGTCCTGAATGCCACCCAGTTGGCGAAACAGTTGCGCTGCGGGGTGCTGGGCCTGCCCATTCGCATCCACCGCACCGAAGCCGCGTTCCATGTCGTAATTGGAGGCATCAAACGGTATCGCTCCATCCGTCAGCTTGGACAGCCCCTCATTCGCCAGACCCGCGCCAGCCTTAGATAGATTCCATAGGTTCTGCGGGAGATCGAGGAACGAATCGGCGAGTCCTGCGACGCCCTTGTTGACGCCCTGGGCGCCCTGGTTGATGCGATCCATGAAAGACATGGGCTGCGCCTCGGGCTTAGGCGCGCCAAACTGCGCCGCCAAGGCAGACTGGATCGTATCCGGTGCCGTCCCATCCGGGAAATGCGCCTCCGATCCATCCGGCAATTTGACGATGATGTCCGTCACGTCTGGGGCTCCAGCTTGCCGGTGGATGGGTTATACCGGAACACCTTGGCCGACGATGCGCTGGGCGACGGCGTGATGACCGGCTTGGCGCCAGGCTCGACAGACGACGTAGCGGCCACGCCCTGGTTGCCGTAGTTCCGGTTGAAATACGACGGAAACTGGTTCAGGTCACCGCCCTGGTTGCGGTATTCGTTGTACACGGTCTGGCGCTGGAGGTTGCGTTCCTGCTGGAGGTTGTCCATGCCGACGATCACCTTTAGCGCGTTCTCCGTCATGGTCGCGCTAGGAGTCCACATCGGCAACGTCATAAGGTCGGCATTCGTGATGCGGTTGCCGTAGACTTGCTTGGCCGACTCAAGCGCCGACTGCTGCATGATTTTTTGCAGTTCCTGGAAATTCGACGGGTCGGCACCCGTCCAGCCCACCTGATGCAAGAAATTCTTCGCCTTCGCCAATTGCTCGGACATCGGGCCCGTGTTGACGGTGGGCAGCAATTCCAACAGCTTCTTGTTGTTCGCCAACTTGGCCTGTGCCGACGCCGCTTTGTCGTTGATGTCCTGCTCCATCTCGGCCACCGTACCGGCGCGCTTCTCCGACAACGCCTTGTCCTGCGTGGACTGGCCGATGCCCACGGCACCCGGCGCCTGGGGCACAGGCTCAGGAAGCCGACTCGCCGCATCGTTGACGCGGCCGTTGTAATCCTGGGTTTCCTGCGGCAGCGCAGCCGGGTCCATGCCCTTCTTCATCCAGTCATCGATGCGGCCCGGGCCAGCGTTATACGCCATGCGCGCTAGCGCTTCGCCCGCCGCCTGATTGCCGCCAGCAAGCTTGGTGTATTTGTCGGTCATCTCGCTCATGTACTGAGCGCCGATCTTGGCATTGATCTGCGGGTCGGTATCCGATGAGCCCGGCGGGAATCCCATCTTTTTCTCGTACTCTCTCGCCGTCGCTGGCATCAGCTGGGCTACGCCACGCGCACCTGCCGGAGATACCGCACCCTGATTGCCGCCCGACTCGGCCTGGATCTGCGCACCGAATCCCGTAGGTGCCGAACCGCCTGCGGCTTGACCCGCCCACATGGGGGTCGTGGCGCCATTGGATAGCGTCACATTAGGCAGGATAGTGTTAGCCGACTGCGCGGCCTGCTGGGCGCCAGCGAGGCCAGCCAGCGTTCCTTGAGCTCCCTGGATGGGCTGGAGCACCGGCTGCCCGGATTGGTCGTATCCACCCGTGGTGCCCTTGCCGAAGTCCGCGGCGACAAAAGGAGCCTGTACGCCAGGAATGATGTTCGTCGTGCCAGGCTGGAACGTCTGGGTTCCCTTGTTGACCATTTCAGCACGGTGCAGTCCACCCACATCCGGGAGCGATAGGCCCTGCTGGGTGTACTCGCGGTTCGTGTCGGTGAGCGCCTGGTGTTCGGCGGCGAATTTGTACGCGCCCGCCGGGTCCTGCTGCACCCATGCAGCGAACGCGGCCGGAGACAATCCGATATTCGGGTTGACTCCCGACGATCCACCACCATACGCCTCGGCGGCAGCGGCTTTCTGGGCATCGGCCTGCTTTTGAGCGAGCTCGGCTTGACTTCCGATCGCCTTCTTTTGCTCATAGCCACCAAGCAACGTCTGGGCGATTTGCGCGAGACCTGGGCCGAATCCCATACGTGGTACGACACGCGCCCCGTTGAGTGACGAATACGCCCCGCTGGCTTCCTTGGCATTCTCCTGAAGAAGCTGGGCAAGCGCCAGCCGGCGCTGCAATTGCGCCTGCTGAAAGGCCAGATCAGGGGAGATGACCCCTTTGGGGCTAGCTCCCAAGGCGATCATGCCGGGCGCATTTGCCATGATCAGACCCCCTGGAGGATGCCGGGCGGCAGCGAACCGAGCGGCTTGACCGCGCCCACATTCGGGTCATGCCCCTGCGTGGCATTCATCAGCGCCATGGCGAGAGCCTGTTTCTGCGCCAGCGTGGCGCCACCATTTGGCGACTGGAGTTGCGCCAACGTCACGCCATTGGCGTCGGGCTGGCCCAAAGGAATGGGCCCTCCTTGGCCCCCACCATTCGGTCCGACCTGATCGGCCGCGGTTGGTGCCCGCATATACGGGTTGCCGCCTGCCATATTCTGCTGCTGGGGGTTGACGCCGCCCAAGCCAAAAGGCCCATAAGGCTGCGATGTCATCATCGGATAGTCGGCCATGGTTATTCCTTACGCCATCATTGCAGCCATGAGCACTGCCGAAAGAATCGACGCCCCGGCCTGAGTGTTTGCATTGTCCGCCGCATTCTTGGCGTTCGCGTTGGATTGAGCCTGCTGCTGCGACGCGTAAAAGTTCGAAGCTACATCGGTGTTTGCCGTATTGATCTGACCCGGTTGAGAAACCTGCGGGGTGTTGACCTGGGATCCACCAAGCAGAGACTGGATCTCATTGAGAGCATTCCCGCGCAACGAAAACAGGCTGTTAAGGCCCTGCAATGCTGCTGAATTATTCAATTGCGCCGACTGCACGCCCTGTCCGAACTGCTGGTTGGCTAGGTCATTACCCGCCGTCACAGCCGAATTTCTCGCCTGTGAGTAGGCAAAATCCTTCTGACGGCTAAAATTATCCATGGCGTTGTTGTACGCCTCGGAGCCTTGGGTGATGCCCTGGTTGGCTAATTGAGCGCGAAGCTGCTCCTCTTGCTGTTGGTATTGCGGATCCAGCATCGATGTCTGCTGCTTGTAAACCGCGTCCTGAGCTTGCTGTCTAGCCTGATCCAGATTTCCGCCATTGACGGTGTTTTGGATGGCGGGTAGCCCTGATGGATCCACTGGTCTGTTGAGATACTGGAAGGAATTTCCAACCAGCTGATTCGCCAGATTCGATGTGCCTATCTGCGCGTTCGTATTGTTGTTCTGGATCTGCTGCTGGCCCGGAGCAAGCGATGTGTTCTGAACCCACTTTGGATTCGTATCCGTGCCTACATTCTGCCAAGTTACCGATCCAGTCGGCGTGTTCTGGTCGTATCGGTTGAGCTTGGCATCATAGTTAGCCGTTGCGATAGCCGAAGCTGTCTGCGCGTTAGCGGCAGCTACCGGATCGGTCGGCGGTGTCGTTTTGGCAGACTTACCCATCTTGATTCCCCAGCCATCGGCACTCGTTGCGAGTCATGCCGAGAATGATCATGTCGCCTTCCGGAGTCGCATCCCTTAACCTGCCCTCTTCGACGAAACCGGCTTTCTTGTCGAAAGCGATGGTTGCGACGTTTCTGGCTGAGACGAACCCCGTTACGCGACGACACTGAAGCTGGTTGAACGGGTAGCCGAAGATCGTCGAAATGACTCCCGGCGTTGCCCATAGCCTACCACGCAAAGCCGCAATATGCATAGATATGTCATGCCCGGTATAGTGGTTGAACAGTACGCCAGCGATCAGTTCACCCTTATCCGAACATACCCCGATGGCCTCGTAGCTCAGGCCGTCATCGATTTCCATGCCGGGGATCCGGCCGGCCATCCACTTGGCGACGAATTCCTTCTGCCCAAAGACGCAGTAAGGCATCAGTAAATACCCCCTATCTGATACCCGTAATCAAGCGCAAGCAAGGAGCATTCCGTCTTGGATATCGTCTTCATCCGGTAGGACGCCTGATATCCGATTCCAGCCACGGACTGCCAATTAATGTTTATCTGCCCATCGATGGACCAGTAGGATACGTTCCACATGGCGACATTCCAGAAAGACACGTTGGCCTGGGGAGGGAGATTAAGCGCTGACGATGGCTGAGCATCCCTGAAATCTACGTTCAATACCGCGCTTATTCCTACGACACCAGAACCTTGGAAGATCGGTCGCGCCATAGTGAATTGCTTGTTTGCGCCTGGGGCATCAAATGCCGAGAAGGCAGGCTTCAGGTCAGTGATGATTCCAACACCGTTGTCGGTAAACCCAACATCAGCGCGAACAACTTTCCCTGTTGTTCCGTAGAACAACATGTCATTCATGATTTCCCAGCAGTTCGCGTTCCAGTTTCTAAAAATGCACCATGACCCGGTGATCGTGTTGCACACGTATTGGTACTGACTCGTGTTCTCGACAAATGGGACATTGATGAGGATCTTGTTACCCACCGGGTAAAGGACGATCTGCCAACCGAACCCGTTATACGTTGCCACATCCGTGTTAAGAAGGTTGTCTATCTTCGCAGAAACTGCAAAGTTTCCTTGCGATCTATCGACAAGCATCGCCTTTGAAAGAGGAACAACTCCATCCACAGTGATGCAGTATAAATCTGACCCCACCTTCGTTACCGATCTATTCCCCGCAGCAAGCCTGCCAATACGGAATGCGCCAACCAGACCCCATGTCGCCGTTTGGGATGGATCGAATCCGTTGTAAACGACAACTTCACCTTTGTTGGAGAAGAAGGCAAAATAGTCGTTAGGACCTGCGACCGTATCAATGTTCCACGACTGCATGCATACGAGATTCCCTCCAAGCTTGAACACGGAAGACATGTCGAAAACGACAGCATTTCCTCCTGCCTGACCTACAGGCAAGTACCAGACACGGAACGAATTCTTTTCAACAAAATACAGTCTGCTCTTGAACGACGTGACGTAAGTCAACAAATTGGATGCGATGCCTTGTATGCCTGGCGTCACCGCCAAAGAGCCAACCGTCGTCGCGTTTCCGCCAGGTAATGACTGAAGCGCGTATTGGAACGTCGTGGGTCCGGTCACGGTAATCTGGTAGACCCCATTATAGGCCGCTGGGACAGCCCCGCTAATCGTCACCGTAACACCTGTAGCCAAGCCATGCAGGCCAGTCGTCGTCAATGTTGCCGTTGAGCCAGATGCGGTGATTGACGCGATATTTAGCCCAAGGCCAGAGTTGTAAAGCTGCCACTGGAACCCATTCCAGATACGTCCAAGGTCAACTCCGTTGACGGCTAAAAGATACTGCGCTCCAGCCGTGCCAAAGTTGGCGTAAGACCATCGGTTACTTGCTTGCCCCTGGACAATGGACGCAGCAGCCGAACCAGCAGTGGTGATATCGTAAATAATCCCCCCGGCCGCAGCGAACATCTTCGCCCCCGTCGATCCGTTGTAGGTCATGATGGTCTCTACAGGCCCCGACATGCCGGTAGACCAGTCGAGTGATCCTCCTCGAACGGATATCCCTGAAGGGGTCGGAAACCAATTATCCATCACCAGCGCGTCGGTGGGAGGCATGTCCGCGATGGAGTTAAGTGCGTTCAGCCCGCCCACTGGAGCAGGGACAGATTTGGTCGTGATAACCGACTGGCGGGAAGGGCGCGTCTTCATCACGATATGCCAAATCCTGTGTCAGGGATATTAGCCACACCAATAAACTGGGGGTAATCCAGAACCGTCGCATTGATGGGCAGGTTCTTTGCTGATGCCTGCCGGGACTTGTAGCGGTCAACGGAATTCATCCAGGCGTCCTGCTCCTGCGCATAGTCTAGACCCTTCGCCCTACGGAATCGCCAAATAAGACCCATAATCATGGTGTCGTCATCCAGTAGATAGATATCCGTGTCTACGAGAAACCGTGACTGGGCGGCTCCAGAGGCCGACATAGCGTAGTTGTACGAGTAATACTCATACTCAAGCTGGTTATTGTCGGCAGGGACAGGATCAAGCCAGAACGATCCGTCCATCACGCGGTATCGCCGACGCGGACCTGACACGATGATTCCTGACTTCAGCGATTGCCAATCCTGCGGGCTCAGCGGACCCTCTATCTGCCAGCGCATCGACCGATCCCAGAACGTGGACGGCATCAGATGATCGACGTCTGCGGGGAATGGGTACGACGCCTGGCCGAACGCCAGCGTGGTATTGGATGAGGTGATCATCGCATTCGTGGAGACGACAACTTCGGTCGGCGAATTGATGGCCGTGATCGTCGTGCCATTGGTAAAAATCCCCGCATTGGATCCGTTCGACACGGATACTTCCCAGCCAATTTGCGGAGCAGTTGCAGGTATCGTGAGGAAGTCAACGATGTTGGATCCGGTCGTCACGGAAACGCTTTGCACGCCCGTGGACTGCACGTTGAATCGGTAGCGGGCCCGAAGTGCCTGCCAGCCACCGATACCGGTTCCTTCCTGAAAGGTGTCGCGCGCCTCTCGATTCGCCAAGGCAAGAAGCTGAATCACCTGCTGATCGGTGTTTCCGATCACGGACGATGGCGCAAGCAGGCCCAATTCATTGCAAGCCTGCTGCACCATCTGCAAGAGATTCAACTTGGCGGCGTTTGGTGCGTTGCCGACGATCTGACCCATCACCGCCATGTTGTTATCTCCGCTCTATCGTTGGGTTACTTCGACTTCCACACCAGACCATCGGCCGACCAGCATGTGAGAATGGCCCAGCCAGCAGCGGCCACGGAAATCGAAGCGCCCGCATTGATCGTGCCGCCAACCGGCGGGTACACCGTCAGCGCATTAGCCCCATCATTCGACACCAGAGCGGTATCTCCAGGGGAGCAGCCCGAAGGAAGAATGCCGCCCGTGGAGGCGGCGGTGGTAGTGAACTTGGAATTACCCAAGCCCATCTGGTAGGCCGTCACGTTGGAGTTGCCGAGCGCCGTGATCGCCGGGTCGAGGTTCCCGATGACGTTGGTCGCCTGCAACGGCGCGAAGCCGGAGCCGGTAAGTGCTTTTCCGAAGGCCATCGGTGTTACTCCTACTTGAGATGAGAAACGTCTTTGAGCTTGATCTGCTGCTCGTTCGTCGTGGTCCGGGCGGCGATGTCCTGCATCTGCTTGCGAAGCGCTTCGATTTCGGCACGGAGCGATTCGTTTTCTGATGCCAGGCGTGACTCCGTCACATGCGAGTCCGCTTGCGACAGCCACATCTTGGCTTTGTTGATCAGTTCGCGCGCGCCCAGCACGGCAAGCTGTCCATCCGGCACCGCGGCAAGCTGCTCCACGGTATGGATGTTCAGCGCCTTCAATTCCTGCGCCTGGGACTTCGTCAGCGGGGGCCACTCGGTGACCGCAAGGCCAACGTTCTGCTGGGATTCCTGCGACTGGAACGCGGCCCACTGGCGCGGGAAGCGGTCCTTGTCGGATTCATCGACCCAACGCTCCGTGCGCTTGGTGCTGTCGCCGGGGTAGAAGATCTTGATGTAAGGGCGGTCCTCGAAAACGGGACGGCCTTCCTGCTCGCTCTTGAACGGATGATGGAACGCTTCCATGGAAAACTCGACGTACAATCCGCTGTCGTCACCGTGTTGCGCCATGGTACCGTTCTTGGTATTGGCGTCGATGTTACGGGGTGATGCGAGGCTCATGGTGGTTCCTCATGGTTGAAAGAAGGGGCCAGCACATGCCAGCCCCTTTGTTGCGGTACATCAGGTGATGGCGCCCTGGGCATACGGGCGGTTCAGCTGCACGATCGCGAATCCAGCACCGATCGCAGCGCCGCCGATCACCACGTTGTTCGTCGAGGCGAACTGGGCGTTGACGACCTGCTTGGACGCTACCGGGGTGGACGAGACGACACCCGCCGCCTGCCAGTACACCGGACCGTTGGCCGTGGGGGAGCCGGATACCGCGGCAATCGCGTTGCCCTGGACCTGCACCCAGCCCCACTGGGCGTTCGTGCCGCCGGTGACGACGACGCCGAGCGGCTGGCCGGTAATGGCCGTGCCGGTCCACGCGATGACGGTCGTCACGATCTGACCAGCCGTAACGGTGTCCACGAACTGGACCCACTGGCCCGGAGTGAGTGTGGCGCCAAACTTCACGTACTGGAACGTGCCGCCGCCGAGGTTGCCGTCGTTGCCGCGAACCTCTTCAAGATAGAACGACTGACGACCCGCACCGAGCGGCCCACCGGTCACCAGACCGTAGGGACCCGGTCCAACGGGATCGACGTCAGTGAAATTGACAGTACCCAGAATCGGGTCATAGGACGTGTATGCCATGATCGTAACTCCTTGACGTTGATTAGGCGAAAAGAACGCCCTGGAGGAAGCGGTTCGAGACGGTCATGTTGCCAGCGAAACCCACCAGCTTGACCATCGCGTCCTGGTTCACCGCGAAACGATCGTCACCCAGCGGCACGAAGAAACGATCCACGTGCGGGCGCAGGTACAGATAGTCGGTGTTGAGGAAATACATGGTGTTCGTCGGAGCGCCGCCGCCGTAGCCGCCGTCCATAACTACATCGGCGTCCATATACTTCAGCGCAGAGAACCCAGCATCCGCCATGTCATCGTCGGCCTTGACGCGCTGGATCGCCTGGAGCGATTCCAGGTACAGTCGCCAGTAGTTGTTGTCCGCCACGATGAGATCCGGTTTGTCGGTGCCGCGCACCAACTGAACCCACATTTGGTTCATATACGACTGGATGTTCGCCGCCGTTGCCGGGGCGCCGCCGTTGGCCGATGCGCTGAACGCCTTGTTGCGCCAGAACGTGCCGATGGTCGTGGAGGCGTCGATGCCGCCCACCACACCTGTCGCCGGGGTGGAGTCCACTAGCAGGGCGAGGCCACCGATCTGACGACCACCATCCGCCGAACCATCGCTGTAGCAATCCAGCGCGATGTTGTTGACGAGGGTTTTCTCGGCATTCTTGATGCGGCTTTCGAGAAGATCGATGATCGCTGCCGGCCCGGAGTTCTGGAGCATCTCCAGACCCGAAATCGACACGGCCACTGCCGCCTGGGCGTAGTTGTACTCAGCCGCCGTAAAGACGTCGGACGGGCTGATGTTCAGCGCCTCGTAACCGGAGTAACGCTTGAACGTACCGTTCTCGGCGTATTCCAGTTCCTGCACGATGGTGCGTCCGCCGGAGACAGTCTTGACGTTACCTTTCTTCTTCAGCCGGAGCAGAAGGGCGTTGTTCTTGGTCACGTTGTCGGCCAGCTTACCCGTGCGGTTACGCAGGGTCGTGGTGACAATTTCGGTCATCGCCGAAGAGGGGTTGAGCAGTGCCATGGTAGGCTCCTTACGAAAGAGGGGTTAGATCAGCCATTGGATGCGCTCTGAAAAGCCGCTTCCAGTTCTTCTCGTAGGGATCGCTCGTTCTTGGCCGCTGCCGGGGATGCTGTCCCCGGTGAACCAGACACCGACGAACCTGCCCTACGCGCTGCCTCGGCTTTCGCCTGGGCATCGGCTACCCGTTTCGCCTGCTCGGACTGCGAATTCGCAGCCAGCATCGTGGAACGTAAATCGGGATCGGCATAAACCGCACGCTGGTAAGCATCTTCCATGTCCTTCGCCACTCCATCTCGCAAGAAAACGCCCATGACGAATCGGACCTTGTCGAAATGCTCGTGTCCCGGCTGGGATGCAAATGCGTCAATCGTGCCGTGTGCTTCTTGAATCTCCGTCTGCTGGCGGCTCTGAATCTCCGCCTGGCGCTCCTGCTCGATCTGGTCCAGGCGTTGCTGCAAGGCTGATACCTGGGGGTCGATTCGGGGCGCTCCGCCCTGCAAACGGTTAAACAAGTCCTGTGGGTGAATACTATACTGCTGCATGAGGTTAGCAAACAACTCCACCTTTTGGGCGGGTTGCGCGGTCCGCAGCACGTAAGCTGTGTTGAGCAGTGATTTCACCGCTTCATGCGGATTCGACCCCTCGGCCTGGATCACCGCCATGTAAGGCGAGACCACATCTTTCATCGACTTCCCAAAGGTGCGGTCGTCGTCGGCCCGGGTCATCCCCTGGTGGATCTGCTGCTCGCGCTCGGTGATGTACTGCCGGACATCGACAGGTAGCGCGTCCCACTTGGCCTTGTGCTCGGCCTTCCATGAATTGGGGTAGGCCGGGCCGGTCGCCGCTGCCTGGGCATTCTGGTCGGATTGGACCGGTGTGCCCTGCTCCGCGGCGACCTGCTGGCCTACCTTCGCCGAAGCGGCGTCCTTCTCGGCCTGGGTGAACCGGCCCTGCTCATCGCGAGCACGAGCTTCGGCCTGCTCGACCGCTGCGCTCAGCTCGTCACGGAGCGACTTTTCTTCGACAACGGGCGGGGTGACTTCGTCTTCAAGGCCCTGCACGGAGGTATTTTCGGTATTCATTTAGTTCCCCAGAACCTTTTTGGTGGCTTCGGTAAGCTCCTTGCGTACGTTGAAATCGCCCTGAATCTCCCGTGGGCGACTGTCTGTTTCGTGCATGCGGTAGTGGTTCCGCTTAAGGAACTCGACGTGCTGTCGGCGGGAGGTGATCACGGGCGCGGTGCCCGTCTTCTTGTCCATCGCCACGGCCTGATAGGGCTCGTAGTCGCCCATGATCATCGGTGCCGAGAAAACCCGGACCATCGGCTGGGCGCAGCACTCGGGCGTCACGTGCGATTCCGCCATGCGGGCGAAGAATTCCTTCACCGTACCGCAAGACGGGCACCTGGCGTCATACAGCGGCATCATTGGCCCCCTGGACGAACTCGGCGGCGCCCTGATCCTGCTTGACTCCCTGGACACGTGCTGCCTCTACCTTCGCCGCAGCATTGATTTCGGCGATGGCGATGGCCTTGTCCCGTTCCACCTGGGCCTTGAACTGCTCAAGCTCCATCTGCTTCTGAACCTTGAACTGTTCGATCATCATCAGGTTGTTCCTCTCCGCCTCGTTACGCTGGGCCTCAAGCTGGGTTTCCTGCTGGGCCTGCTCGGCCTGGAAGCGTTGCTTGGACGCTTCCAACTGATTCTGTAGCTCGGCATTGCGCTGGGCCAGCGCCGCATCAGCCTGGATCTTCATCTGTGTGGACTGCTGCTCACCCTGCTGTTTCATCTGCTCAAGCTGCATCTGCCCCTGCAACTTCGCCTGGTCGGCCTGGGTCTGCGCCTGAAGCTTCTGCTGCTCAGGGTCGGGCTTCTGATCGCCGCTCTTAGCCTTCTCCTTCAGGGCGTCAAGCGTCTGCTCAATTGCACCCTCCAGCGTCCGCGCCGACTTGAACGACCGCAAGCCGAACATCACCATTTCGATAGTCATCGGGACCAGCTCGGGTGTATTTTCGCCTGCGGTCATCGCCTGGGTGATAAGCCCCTGCGCCGTCTGGAGGAACTCCATCCGCTGTTTCTTCTCGATCTCGTCGTCGGCGCCGATGGTCGAATCGGTCTCGATCTCCACCCGGAAGCCCCGTGCGGATTCGTTCTTCAGAAGGGCTTCGACCTGCTCCCATGTGGGCTCGTTCAGGAGCTCGATCTTGTCGGCCGGGATGGGGGGCTTGCCATGTGGCTGCGGCGGTGCGGGTGGCTGACCGGGCTGAGGCGGCGGCGGTTGCTGTTGGGCCTGCCACTGCTGGAGCGCGGCCAGATATCCCGCCTTCTCCTTTTCGGACAGCAGCTGCACACCGGAAATCGCCCGGTGCGTCTCCCATGAGAACTGGTTGGAGATCACGTTCCCCATGAGCACCAGCACGTCGCGGCAGAATCGCTGGACGTCGTCCTGCATCTTTCGTAGCCGCATGGATCCGAACGACCCCTTGATGCGCTGGGCCGTCGCGGTCTCCTGTGGATCGGACGCGCCGCGGATGATGTCCGGCATGCCGGAAATTTCATAGAGGTCGTTTTTGACCTGATCACGGGCCTGATAGAGCGTCATCAGTGAATCGGCGATTTCGCCAAGCGGCCACAGTTCGAACGTGCCGGCGATGCCGCCCTTGTCCTTGAGTGCCTGGAACCGCTCCACCGGCACGAGCATATTCTCGGTGCCTTCGTTCAACAGCCGCTGGATGCCCTCGGCCGACACATCGTATACACCGGCCACCTTCAGCGCCTTGGTGATCGCGGCGATACGCCCCGTCAGGTTATCCAGCTCGATGGCCTGATCCTGGTACTCGGTGTAATACGCCACCGGCAGCATCGACTTATTCGCCAGCGTGGCGAACATGGGGCGCGGCGTGGGGAAGAACCCAGGCAGCGACAACGGGTCATCGATGATATCCAGGCAATGATCCACGCCACGCGACAGCCAGACAGCCTGGCCGCGACGCTTATCCCAGATTTCGTAGATACGGGCTTTCTTGGTCGAATCCGGTACGGGCTCGTCTTTACGGTCACCCGAACCGCTCGGCGACCAGTCCAGAGGGATTGTCTTCCCCTCGGTACGGCCGAATCGGCGGGCTAACTCGGCGCGGTCAAGGAACACCTCGCGCCAGACCATCCACACCTCATCCCACGTACGGCAGACGTTGTGTCCGAAATCGTTCCAGTGCACGTAATCGACGACGACTTCCTCGTCATACACTTCTTCCGGTGGCGGGCGATCAACGGGTTTCTCGCCGTCGGGACCGGCATCCGACCCTTGGGGATCATTGCCATCGACCTGCATCGGCCGGAGTTTCGGCACGTACCGTATCCACGCCGTCCCGCGGCCCGGCAGGAGCTTGTCCAGCACGCATTGCTCCATGGTCGCCGAGAACTGTCCGCAGTCCATGAAATACGCGAGTTCCCGCTCGACCACCTCGGAGGCCCAGCGCGCCACGGGATCCTTGTCCTTGAATCGACGCTCGACAATCGGCACCGGCGTCTTGGCGTAACACGATGGCAGCAACGTCTCCGTGTTGGACCACAGGACATTGAACTTCGACGAGTGCTTGGACGCATCGGAACGCTCATCGAGGTATCGACGGATGATCTTGTCGCCACGCTCGCGGAACTTCTGCGACTTCTGTGCGTAAAGGTCGATCTCCGCGAGGTATCGCGAATAGTCCTTGTCGGCAACCGGCGATGGGGTGTCAGCCATTTAGGGGATAACCGTGATCGTGGGCGTCAAGAGGTAAGTCACCCTGAGATAGTCGCCAGGGCGAAGAAAGAACAGTCCAGCGAGCAGCCCCACCAGAATGAAATTCGTCCCGTCCACCGAGTACTGAATCGTTAGCACCGTACCACCCGACACCGCGACCATGACGGCTTGGCCGTACGTGTTGCTCAGCGTGTACGGCGACCCCGATACCGTCTTGGCTTCCGGTGGAGCGCTCTCACCATCCATAAGGTATGACATAGCGGCCTCCGTGCCCCTACTTAAATCATGAACCACGCCACCCCGTTGGATTGGATCTGCGCGGACTGGAATGGCGCGGAAATCGCCTTCGTGTTCGATCCATCGAGCGTTTCGGCCCCGTTACACTGGATCGTTACCGCATTCGCCGATCCATCGGCCTTCTTGATGTTGTACACCCGCCCCTGGTTTGCTGCGGCTGCCGGCAATGTCACGCTGAACGCCGCCGTTGTCGCATCGCACAGTATCGTGAAATCTCCTGATGTCGCGGTGTACGCGGCCGTCTTGGATACGATCCCGAACTGCACCCCTGTGAACCGGCCCGTATTGGGCGTGGACGATCCGATAGGGCCTGGTGCTGAATCACTGGTACTTGATGTCGATTTGAGTCCCATGACAATCCTTTGCCTCAGGTGGTTATGCGCCCTCGCCCGCCGTGATATACACCGTCGCCGTACCGGCCGGGGAAATGACAGCGAAATTGTTCGACGGGCCCACCGTGAGTAGGTAGACCGCGTTGACCAGCAGCGGGAAGTCCGTAGCAACCGCCGTCTGTGGGGTCGTCCCATAACGCAAAAAGGCCACATTGGGCCCGGCGTTCTGAACAATGACTTCCTGGAGATTGGAACCGATTGTCATCACGAAATTCGCTGATGCCGCCGTGGCCGCAGCCACGACCGTGCCGCCGATGACGGGGGTAAATCCCTGTACGTTCATTCGTATTCACCCCTACAGTTAACGATCAACACGACCAGTGAATATAGTACCACTAGCCATTGCAGCGCGGTCAATATCATATCCGGGCACTCCCGGACCGCGACGGCCCATCCAGCGCGAATATCTCCCGTGACTGGATTTCGTGGAGGAATCGGGGTCGCTCCGGTGGCTTCTCATTCGCTGGCGCTTTCCACATCCGATCCACCATGCGCCCTGCATGTCCGCAGACATCGACAGCATCATCATGCGCGCCAGCGGGGAATTTCACCAGCTGCGAGATAACCCGCTCGGCGAATACCGAGTCGGCCGGGAAGTGCACGCGACCCATGGAGGCCATCGCGCGGAAGGATGCGGCCTTGGCGACCTTGTCCTGTCCGGAGGGGAGTAATTCGATGGTCGTGATCGCCCGTTCCTCGACCATCCGCCTGTCGCGGATCGGCTGGATGGCGTTCTCGTCCTTCCCTGTCTCGCCTGCCCACGCCACGGGATGCCAGGTCTTGATGGCCTGGATGTTCATCTCCACGCCTTTCTCAGAGTTGACCTGACCCCATTGCCAGTCAAGCGCCCATAGCTCGCCGTTAGAATCCATGCCCCACACACCATGCTCGGTGAAATCCGCCGTGGTTTTCTCGGTCACCGCCCAGTCCGATGCGCCGAAGATCCTCAGACGGTCCAGCGGCGGGAGCTCCATGCGCCCATAACGACGGTTCGGACAGACGCGGCCCGAGGAATCCTCGCCGCCATCGAACCAGGCGCGTTCGAACTGGCCACCGGTGTCCGCGGCCGGGCGCTGCTGGAACAGTGCGGACCACGTGCGCTGGGCGGCAGGCGATGGGTTGGCTTCGAACTGCTCCCAGTGCCTCGCTCCGAACCACTCTGGCCACATGTAACCGCCCAGTGGGCGACCCAGTGGGTCATCGGTGCGCTCGGCCTTGGCCTGGATGTTCAGTACGTGCCAGACCTGTCCGTCGCGGCACAGGATGTCACCGGACGCGCCATCGTAGTCGGCGGGGAGGATGCGGCCACAGAGGTCATCTTCGTGCCACCGGGTCATGATGATGCATATGCACCCACCGGGGATCAGTCGCGTCTTCAGGTCATCCGAATAGGCGTCCCATGTCTTATCCCGAACCGTCTCGGAGTCAGCATCCTCGCGGCCTGACACGGGGTCGTCGATGATCAGATGGGTAGCTCGGTTGCCGGTTGAGCCCGACATCAGGCCGACCGCCATGAACTCGGAACCGTTGTCCAGACTCCACGCCTCAGCACCTTCGAACCCCTTGGGGATGACCGTATCGAAGATGGCCTGGAACTTCGTCGATCGGCAGATCTGGCGGGCGCGCTTGGACTGCTTGTCGGCCAGCCGCTGGTTGTACGTGGAGAAGATAAAACGGCTACCAGGGTATTTCCCCATGACGTACGAAGGCGTCACGACTGAGATGTACGATGATTTCGCTGACCCTGGCGCGGCGAAGACCATCAACCGACCATATTTTGTCGTGGCCCATCGCTCGGCCGCGTCCATGATCACCTCATGGTGGAACGCAATGGGAGACTCTACGGGATCGAAGATCCACGCATTCTCGTCTTCACCCACGGGGCGGCCAGGCACGTCGATTGCCTTGGCGAATCCCTTGAGCGTGCCGCGTGCCTCACGCCGTCGGAGGAGTTCCGTGGCAGCTTGCTCGGGGGTCACTCGGAGAACAACCCCGGCGGGTCATCACACAGGGCCACCGCGGCATACTTCACCTGCGTCTGGCGTTCGAAAGCCGAACGCTGCCTCGCCTCGTTCACATGGGAGCGGAAGTTCTCCAGTGCGATCTGGAGTTCGATCCAACGCTGCATCTGGATCTCGGTCAGGCCCATGCGATCACTCATCACCCTTCCCCTTCTTCGCCGTGGCGATCCTCATCAACTCATCGTCGGTGAGGGTGTGGATGGTCTTGATCGGACCGCCGTCCTCGCCAACGTGCTCTAGACGTTGCTGCAAACCGAAGTTCGACCTATCCAACTTCTCGGCCATCCACAGGCGTGTCTTGACCTGATGGCCCACTTTCTTGTCGTTATACCCCGCCTCGGAGACACCAACACCATCGGCGATTTCCTTGGCTTCGAACACCAGCTTGGCAGCGTAACTCTGCTTTGCCGACAGGTACCGTCTCGCCAGATCATCGTCCGCCTTCACCCAGCCATCCCATGTCTCGCGGCGCGGATACCGTTCCGAGGACGCCAGGATGCGATCCAGATTGCCTTCGGAAGCCACCTGCTGAAGGATCTCGTCGAGGACGTCGGGGGTTTTCTTGGTGGGGACTGGCATGGCGTCAGAGCGTGCAGCGTTCGGACAGGTCAGCGACGGAGGTCGAAAGGTTCTGGATGCGTGAGACGATCTCCTGAAGTCGGGCAACGTGCTCGCTCTCGGGGATGGCTGCCACGATCTGGGGAACCGCCTTGGTTGGCGTATCGCGTAGAACCGAAGCCAGCCGGACATTCAGATCCTTGACCCGATCTTCAAGCACGCCGATCGAATCGGTGATCCGAGTCATTGCACCCTCCACGGGCGACTGGATCTTCACGGCACCCGTCACATAGCCTTGGGAATTGGCATGGTCGCGAAAGAAGTACACGCCTGCCTGTGTGTTCATCTGTTCCTGCATATCACGTTCCACGGGTCACCTCATCGTCTGGGATAGGAGCCAGCCGCGACCGAAGGATGGGATGAGGGGGCACCCAACGGCCTGGCCAGCGTAAAACTTAACTGTCCTGCGGCGTGTCGACTACGACATCAAGTACCGGCCGCTGCGGCACGTCAAGAGGCCCCATCCATCGGTCATTGTTGGTCGGCGTAAAGCTCATGACATGGAGCTCCGGGATAAGTGTCTGCGCCCCCTGATAGACCCACTGAACCTCAGTGATGGTCGGCTGGATGGAGTCGTTGACAACCCAATACCACCCTGCTTGCGTTGGCCGCTGATTGATCCATTCCATGAGCTAACCTCCATGACGAACCAGGGCCAAGCATATCGCCACGAAGGCGATGTAGCCCAGTACACCCCAAAGCAGCGACCGGCCACCGGATTGCTCCTCGCGGGACCGCGTGTACTGACGGGCGAACTCGGCCTTGGTGAGCTGGCGCTCCTGGGCACAGTTGGCACGGAACTCGGATCGTCGGGTCATGTCTTGGATTCCTTCGGAATGAAGCGGGGCGTGGAGGAGCCCATGCACGCAGCCAGGGAAGTCATATGAGCCACCCCCACAACACCGCGATACCGAGCGCTAGCAGACTCATGGCCACCAGCGCCAGACAGAGCAGCAGCCCGGTCCCATCGTTGTCGTAGTCAATCATTTCGAATCCTCGTCAACCATCCTCAGAAGCGCTAGGTGGCACGCGTGGGCCGCACTGCGGGCGTACCCTTGCTCGACCATCGCGCGGGCCACCACGGCGCTCTCAGGAGGCAGGAGGCCGTGTAGCGGGAGGGCGCCTCGGTCAATGGCCGACTGGCGGCTGTTCATCGTGCGCTTGGAGGCTTCGGTCGGCATGGGGTCCATGGTACGCGCATGGCGGCGAATGTCAACTGTTGACCTGGGTGAAGATTCCTAGGAATCGGCGGCGGGATTGATTGCACCATCTTGGTGCAAATGCACCTGATTGGTGCGCGCGAGAGGTGGGAGGTCAGGGTCGCCTCACCCATAACCCATACCGCCTCGCCAATACCTGAAACCTGTCCATGGTGAGCACTCCCGAATCCCTCATCCTGCGTAGCTCCTTGCGGATGTCCTCCCATGCGTCAAGGTTCCCGACGCCCGGGCGGCTGCCGACACCGTGGCTCATTCTCCATGCGAGCTTGTTCAGGGCCACAACGGTCACTCTCTTCATGTCTCAGTCCAAAATGAGATTTTTAAGGAAGTGCACCAAGTGCACTTAGGCGTGTGAGATATAAAAAATGACTTTATTTAACTTTTATATAACGAGAGAGAGAGAAAGGCAAAATATGTCTATCACGCCCAAGTGCAGTCGCTGCACAAATGGATCATTTTCGGTTATTTAATCTACTGCGCATTGATGTCAGTTCAGATATACCCTCCATCCTCTCCTTACGTATTCTTAACTCTTTTTCGGCCTGATCGACGTACATATCATGTACTCTCTGGTTCACTATCCACTTCTGAAGTCTCTTCTGATTGCCCTTCAGATCCGCCGATGAGATCCAGTTGGCATCCTCAAGACATCGCATCGTCGCCTCCTGGATCCATTCGTGAAGACTGTCCCAGCGCTTATAGACGCGCTTGATGTCCGACCGGCTGATAATCTTCAGGCCGTGGGCCAGGATGTGCCCCGCGATCCAGCGGGCGTGATCCCCTTGCTCCGTGACACCTAGGACGTCCGTGTAAAAGGCGTACTCGTGGTGGAACAGGAAATCCTTCATGAAGGCCTCTACGCGCTCCGCTGTGGCCCGCGAGACGGCCTGGTTGACCGGGTGATGCTTGGGGGTGTCCGAGAGGCTCTCAACGGCGTGGAAGGTAAGACAGAGGCGCGGGAACAGTCCCTCCCATTTGGACAGGTGGGATTTGAAGGAATCGGGGAAGATGTCATGGGAAGTCATCCGGTGCGCGAAGGCGAACAGCCGCGACCGGACCACATCAGCCTCCGGAGACATTTTAACAGTTGATTCGGTGTAGCCCGCGGCGTGAAGCGACCGGATCAGGTCGTGGTAGGCATCCGAATAATCCTTAACCGGGGCGCGGTTGGATTCCGAGTAGGGACGTTTCTGGCCGATGGCAATCATGAAACGTTGGATCAGGCCGTCCATGGGGGCTTGCTTGAGTTCCTGTTTGATCGACGACGGCTGGATGGCCCCCAGCATGCAGGCGCCCCACATGGGCACGCTGATGGACCCTCGCCCGATGCGGTCGATGGGTTTGGAGTGGCCGTTGTAGAGTTCCAGATAATTGCCTCGGTCTTTGGACCCGGACCCGCCCTGGCGATACGCGTCCATCGCGCCGAACCAGCGGGCGAGCTCATCCATGAAGATGAGAACCCCGCGCTCATTGTCCTTGAGAATTTCCCCTAGGGCTTCGATCGTGGCGTCTTCGACGATCGTTCGTTTCTTCTTAGGTGCCTCGGGCTCTTCGGGTGCGCCAAGATCCGGGTCATAGGTCTTCATGGCCTTTTTGAACTGGGCCATCATCGCCTTGTATGACCGGTCCTCTTTTTCATTGCCTTGGGTGAGCTCGAAATTGATCTTCTTGAGCGGGGCGATCGCCCTGGATAGCGCCGGGGTTTTCTTGATGGACGGGTCGCCGACGACAGCGCCCCACAGCCGCGCGGATTCCGTCCAGGACGGGTCGGATATTTTCACCTGGATCTTTATGCCTGCATCGATCGCAGAGGCGCAGGCGACGATGCACCCCATAGCGAAAATGGACGGGTCGGTGCCCATCACTTCCGCCTGGTCGAAGACATAATTCTCCAGGGCCGTGGGGAGCATGCCGCGGCAGAATTCAGGCGGATCCATCTGCGAAAAGAGATCGAATGGCTCACCCGCATTGATATCGATGATGGGTTCGGATAGCTGTTTTTCGATAGATTCGCGAACCGCGTCAATGCCTTCGATGGCATGGAGATCGTTGAAATCCGTGGGGTTTCCAGAGATCGAAGGGAATTCGGGGTAAACGTAAGTGCAGCCCGTTTCCTGAGCTGCCTTGAGGCCCGGGTTGCCATCGGTGAACTGGTCATTGTCCGCGGCGATGATGATGCGTTTGTCGGGGAAATGTTCGGACACATAGGCGTAGACAGCCTTCAGGTTGCCTGCCGAGAAGGCAACGAACGTCATGTACCCGGTGGCCTCGTGAACCGATGCACCCGTTGAGAAGCCCTCGGCGATGAGGATCGTGTCTGTTATTTCATCGCCTATAGGAAAGAAACACCCCTTCCGGCGGCCTGAAGGGAGGCCTTTTTTTACCTCTTTGGCATCGATCGGGATGCGCTCTACATTGACGATCTGGCCTTCGCCGTCATGCATGGGCACAAGCAGGCCCTGCACCGGGTGGACATACGTGCCATGGGGCAGGATGCCCTTTCTATCGAGATAGGGGTGCGGGGCGTCTTTCGTGGACTGGCTGATCAGCCTACGGGCCGTCACGGCGGCTTCTTTTTGATCTTTCTCATAGGCTGCGCGCGATTCGTCTCGAGCGCGCTCTATTCTTGCCTGAAAGGCGCGCCTGGTGACGTCATCGACAAGATCGTATGACTTCTCGTGCCAGTTTTCCTGGATGCTCTGGCGGTGGCATCCGTACACTCCAGCGACAAACCCATCGTCGTGGAGAACATACCATCCGGCAGTGTCCCTTGGGTTCCCGTTGCTGGCGAACCGCTTAAGCGTGCCATCGGCGACAATTTCCGCCGGAGGCGTCAAATTCGCGCTACGAATAGCGTCGATGAACCCTTGGTATTTCAAGATGCCTCCTACCGGCAATAAAAGGTGCGGGTGAGCCCTGGGTAGGCAGGAGCGCGTCTGGCCGGACGATTTCCCCGCGGTGGAAGTATAGCCTACGCTTCGGTGGGTAGGCCGTCAAAGATCATAACGGAATATCGTCGTCATCCATCGGCGCAGGCGTGGGTGTCGGCTTGGGTTGTGATGGCGCCTGCTGCTGGTCCTTCAGCTTGAACGCCAGGCTCATGAACTTCTCTCCCGGCCTCTTCGATCCTTCCTTCCCCACCTTGATCCACGCCGATATCCAGTAATCCTGCCCCTCGATCTCGCATGACCCCGTGTAGTCGGGATGGGTTTCTTTTTCCTTACGATCGTTCTTGAACAGAGCGCCGGACAGGTTGTTGTCGTACTGACTCATCCGATGGTGCCTCCACGGTATTTTTCAGATTCCGACGCCTGGATATCTTCCATGATCTGCGTCAGGGTAAATTGCATGTCGTCATGCCTTCGCTTCACATACGTGCCGACGAGGTCACGTTCGTTGAAGATCTTCTTGGAGTCCTCGTTGCAGTAGCATACCCGATCACCATCGAGCCACACGAACCATCGCTTGCTGCACATGGCGTGATCGATACGCTGGGAGATATGCGCTGCGGCACGGAACGGGTTGGATGTATTGCCAGCGATCATGGTTCGCGCTCCAGAAGCGATTGCTTCAGGGTAAGGATGAGATCAAGCGATTCGTCGTAGGCGCGTTGCAGAGAATCATTGGACCGAATCAGGCGACCGGCGTTTCGTTCGTGGAACCGTTCGACAAGGTCGTGCCTGACCTGCATGAGGATCTCGTGTGAGTTCATCGTATAGGCCTGGAGAGTGCCGAAGGGAGTGCCGGGTGATCGAACTCACGGCGTTGCTGACCCTTGGATGGCTTCTCCACGAAGCCCCGCCATGGATGCATGCGACGGAGCTTGGGTTTTGCGGTGGCTTCGTGTTTCATGGGAGATCCTTTTTGATCAGTCCGCAGTGAACACAACGGACTTGGTTATCAGGTATCCAGCGCCATTCGTGGATGCCGTGTTTGCATAGCCACTGGATAGCTCGATCAGGTAGTTTCATCTGTATATCCCCAGTCTTTCATCTTCTCCACAGCCCTCCGCCTAACCTCAGCCAGCACATAGGCCGGGGAGTATTCCGGCGACTGGTCGTTCTCCAATTCGGCGATGGCTGCGTCTAGGGCATGGGCCATAGCAGCATCGTGTGCAATGCTGTCGATGCCCTGGTCGCTACCGATCTCGTAGAACACGTTTCCGAGGCACCACAGTCGGCCGTCGCTCATGGTGGTTTTAGGTTTCATTCTTCCTCCGGCTCAAAACCAGTTCCGTCGCATTCTTCGCAACGCTTTTTGTCCCACGAGGCATCTAGATCCTCGTCGTCCAACATGAAGCCGGTGCCATCGCAGTAGAAGCATTCACGCTCGCTCATCCCCCACCTCGGCTCTTGGTGCCTGTTCCGTCGCAGTATTCGCATACCTCATCCGGCTCGCGTGGATCGAGGGGCCAGAGGATGCCCGAGCCATCGCACGTTTCGCACCGCTCCTCAGGCGCGGTAATGGTTCGTTCCCTCTGGAACAATTGTTTCGCGGCTTCTACCTGCCGCTGAATGCTTTCTGATCCCTGCCGCTCGTCGCGCAGACTCTCGCCCAGTTCACGAAGGTCACGCACGGTCATGGGGCGACTCCGACAAGGGCGGCGATGTCGTCTTCTGACAATCCTGCCTTTCTTGCGGCATCCAGGGCCCTATCCTTGCGCAGCTTTGCTGTCTTCTCGCGCCGTATGGCATCTTCCGCAATATCGTCAGCCTTGTTTGGTTGGATGACGTTCACCGGACCGAACCACGTCGGCCCCACCTTCACGAGTTCTACCTCGCGATAACTGGCGTCCGTCCCTTGCACGTCGGCCTTTACACACAACCTCCTTGCCGTTGATTCGTTTCGACACACCGCGTAGGGGTATGTGTACCCACGTCCCTCATTGAGGTCCGAATTCCTGTAGCAGACGAACGCTGCCATTTTCTCACTCATTTCCCACCTCGGTTCAGGATGGCGGATAGGTCGGCAGTCAGTGCTCGGCGGTGACCAACGATTTTCTCATGTGTGTAGCTGGAGTCGGGCCTGTCGAATGCTCTGGTGACGGACTCCCATGAATCAGCCAGATCACGAAGCTCGCTCACCGCCACCACGTCACCCATGGTCGATAGGGCGGCTTGAAATCCTGCCCAGGCGCCAGATGTAGCGGTTGACGCGTAGTTGCCGTCGCGTCGGATGTCCATGTAGTAATCGTTGGCGACGGCCCACTTCTCGAACGTCTCGCGCATCCGATCTTCACTCACGCGGCTAGTGGGGATCATGGCTGGCACCATGTGTCTACGTCCCAACGTCCTTGGTAGAGGGTGTATGTTGCCGCCGAACACTCACGCCATTCGGACCAGTCTCCGTCCATTTCCTTGAATCTGTAGAAGTACTTCATCACCCACCTCCCGATTCTGGCGCGGCGGCGAGCATGCGGCGGTAGATTTCTCCGATACTGTTTACAGAGTCGTATCGAAGCGTCTGACCAATGAAGGTCATCGGGCTAGTGGGCTCAAGAGGCACGAGCTTCCACCCCTCCGGCACCGCAGGGCGGGGATGGACGAGGGCGGCGGTACTCGCTGCCTCCATGACAACGATGGCATCCATGAGCGGTATTGCGACGTCGTCCGTGCCAGTCTCCACGCACTTCGCAACGGCCCGCTCGATGATGTCCAGCGCTAGCTTTCGTTTCTCCAACGTCATCTCACCCATGGCGGCTCTCCTGTGCGTGTGTGTTTGGTGGTGTCATTTCGATTTCTCCTTCTTGGCTAGACCATCGAACCACCGCCGATGCAGGTGAAACACGCTCGCCATTGTCGATTCCAGGCGTTCACCGCGAGTGATCCCCTGAATAACGATCCACGAGGCGTAAGTCTGCATCTCTTCCCAGGTCTCGAATCCAGTAGAGGCCTTGCATTCGGCACGATCTTTCTCGCTCATGCGGCTTGCTCCATGTAGGCGCCGATCACTTCCGCGGCGACTTGCGGCTGGATTGCGTTACCGAAGGCGCGCAGGCGAGCCACTCGGGCGGGAAGCCCAGTTCCCAGCCACCGAACTCCGGGTGGAGGGAGCCGACGCCATTTTCCGTCGGGGCATTCGATGAACTGCCGACCTGATACGTCTGCGACGGAAGCGGACAGCCCCCTGCTCCGAAGCTCTGATTCGGTCCACCCTTCGCCCCATCCGAAGCCCGGAGCGTCGACCACAGGGCGAGCATGATCTTCCGTATCGCCACTTGACCGGCTGAGTTCCCTGCCTCGCTGTAGCCGTTCTTCGCGGGCGCGTTGCTGGTCATCGTGGGCCACAAACCACAGGCGATCACGTTGGTGCGCAGCATCGACGGCACAAGCCGGGACAATGACCGCCCCGCAGGCGTAGTCATCCGACTCCAGGTTAGAGAACACTCCGTCGAGCCAATTCTTTCCAACCGCTGCCGCAACCTGCTCTCCCATGACGACAGCGGGCCGTCTGGCACGGATGAGTCGGTGGAAGTGGGGCCAGAGGTGGCGCGAGTCCGCTTGGGCGAGTTGGTTTCCGGCCACACTGAATGGCTGACAGGGGCATGACCCTGTCCACAGGGCTCGATCGTCGGGCCAACCGGCAAGTCGAGCTGCAAAGGACCATCCGCCAATGCCAGCGAAGAAGTGACACTGGGTGAATCCATCGAGATCTTCGGGTTGTACATCCACGATGCTCCTGGTATCGACGACGCCATCGGCAATATAGCCAGCGTCAATGAGGTTCCTAAGCCAAGCCGCAGCATAGGGTTCGAATTCGTTGTAATAAGCCGTCATGCGAAGGCGCTCAAAGCAACCTTGCGACGCAAGACAGCCTCAAGCGGAACGACCGCATGCTCCAGGCAATCGTCATACGCCTGATCCGCCCCCACCAACTCCCTCACCCGATCCTCCAGCGCCTTGTAGTCGGCGTGGGTGACCCAGTAGCCCCATTCGGTAGCGGACATACCATCATACCCAAGGCCGTACCTAACCACCTTCGATTCGCTCATGACCCACTCCACCGACGCTCAATCTGAGCACGCAGATCACGCGACAGACCCGTGCCAGCGCCATGCCCAGGCATCGATTCCTCCTGCTCACGACACGCTCGGACGTCACACGATTCAGAACAAACCCACCCTCCGAAGTGGCATACCTTCACTTCGCCCTTGTCCCCGATGGGATGGTATGCGAGGCCACCTTTCCAATACGGGTTTCCCCGTAGAACCTTTCCGCAACCCCGGCATACCGGCGTGGTATCAGTGCATGAGTACATGGATTACCCCTCCCTCAGCGCGTTGCGGGCGATGTCGGCGTAGTTAGTGGCAGTAGTCCAGTCCGTATGAAACGCCTGCTTGTAATCATCGACGATGGATTGCATAGCCTGCCTGTACCTAGCCACCTCAGCGGTGAGTTCGGCAATGCGGGTGGTTGCTTCAATATGCTCGACCCAATCGCCAAACTCGTTCTCTTGTTCTTCCCACTGCCCAACAATGTCATAGCGCTTCATCCCTCATCCCCCATGGCGAGTTTTAGGGCGGTGCGGAGTAGTCGAACGGCTTCGACCGGATTGCCGGAGAACCCTCAAGCACTCTCTTGTAGGTTCTCGAAATCAGGCATGACCGCGCACCACATCTGGCGACCTTCATTCGTCCAGCCGTCTTGGAAGATGATCGGATCGCCTTCCTTGGGGCCGAGGTGGTCGGGACAACATGGGCCATGGCAGTAAGGGATCTGCTCCTTGAGATATCCAAACCCAAGCAGATACGGGCGCGGGTACTGCGGCCCGAATGACGCCGCATTGCAGTGACCCGCAGGGCTACCCATCATCCATATGGGGACACGGCACTTTCCGCCACTCCAGGCGAAAATCATCTTGCCGTTATTGGTGCTCATTCCGGATCTCCCGTGCGCTCAGCAAATGCGATGATGTCTTTCAACTGACGCAGCGATACCTTGCGCGTCCAGTCGGGCTTGCCGTAGGGCGAAAGGTCGGGGCCAGCGATCCGCTGACTGCCGAGGGTTACCGCCGTTCCCATGCGACGCTCGTAGAAGCAGAGGTGTACGTAGTCGATTGTGTCGCTCATGGCTGGAACCTCGCGAGGGCAGTGCGGGCCTGTTCAATGTCGGCCTCGATGTCAGGGCCACCGTAGCTAGCGGACTCAGCCCACGGAAGAAGCGCCTTGATCGCCTCAAGCAGCCCCGCGACGTCGGCTTCTGTCTGCGCGGCTTGAGCGAGCATCGAGGTGGCTTCGTCGCTGAACTCATCGGTTCCGCTGTAGTGCAGCGTCCTAGCCATCGCCTCCATCTGCGCAGCCGTATACCGCGCAACCTTCTCCCCACTCATGGCGTTGCTCCTAGGGCGGCGAGGTCGGATTGCTCGTGCTGGGCACCACTCGCAAAGTCGTATGCGTCGATGCTTAGTAGGAATCGGATCGCCATGGCTGCGGTCTGAACCGCCTCCTTGCGAACATCCCCTGGATGATTCTTGTGCGGCTCGTAGACCTGTTGGAGAACAGCCTTGCCAAGCTCCCCGAACTCCTCGCCGACGACACCAAGAGCGTGCAGAGGATCGGTAGGCCATGTCGGAAACTTGGTCACTGCGCGGTTAATCTCAGCCATGATATCTCCGACGACTGACGGCGATGGCAATGAAGCCGCGCGAAGAAGTTCGGCGCACACCTTCGCGCGACTGGCGCTGAACGTCATGACGGAATCCTTGCCCCATTTCTCAAGAACTTGGATAGCTTCTTCCGCTGTCCGAGGCGCGTCGAACGCGGGACGGAATTCATCAACCTTCCTCTCATCACTCATACCATCGGCCTTAGTAGTAGTCATGAGATCGCTCCCATCAATACCCATTCGTCCAGCGCATGGTCGAAGTTGTCATGCTCACCAGTTCGAAGCCCGCACCCTACGATATCGCGGCACTCCAAGCGATGCCTTTCGAGCGTCTTGACGTGTTGCCCAGGGTATCCGCAATCAGGGCGCGGACACCTTGGGATGGGCTCGGTGTGCGGAACCACCCGCTGGAACGGCGTCATTGGGCATCCCTCAGCCAGTCACGAGCCCACAGTAGCGCCCTGAGACCATTCCGGAACTGGCTGACCGCCATAGTCACCTCGCCAGCCTCACGGAGCACACGCGCCGCGCGGAAGCACGAACGAGCCAGCTTGCGGGAATCTTCGGAGAGCTTACGCCACTCCAGCCTTTCAGCCTCATCACGGATCAGCGTTGACATTTCCTGATCTCCTGTTCGTAAATGGCATAAGCCATATCGAGTATGTCTGTGTCGGATGGGTTATTCACGTCCCGGGCAAACCAGTATTCCATGGCCTTGTCGTAGATGTCCTCGGGGATGCCGTTATGGAACGGGTCTTCCTCGGGGTGACGGTCGTCGTATTCGCGTTGGCCTTTCATGCGCCTAGCCCATGAAGAACGAGAAGATAAGCCAGTGCCGAAAAAGCCTCGGCTGCCAGGCAGTAGAAAATACCCTTCACCATGCCCCACTGCTCGCCCTCGCGGTAGGATTCGATTTCGTAGTTCATGTCCTTCCCCATCTCGTCTCGGTGAAGCTAGGTTGCACCATCGAGATGGGATTGTCAACAACTATTTTCACTCTCCAGCGATAATTTTACGGGCATCCTCGACGGACCGGGCAACCCCCGCACGACATCCTTTCGATCGCAGGAATTCGATGAATCTAGTCTGCTCTGGGCTAACTCTGCCTGTGGCATCCTTAACCTCGATGAAGACAGGGACTGTCCCTGCCGCCACCTGGGTGAACCCAGTGAGGTCGGGCCACCCCTCGGGCATGCCATGCAGTGGACGAGCCGTGGCGAGCGTCACGGTGCCCCTGACGTTGGATATCAGTCGCCCGGCCCACCCCATGCCTGCATTGGTCCGCCATAGCCTCGTCGGTCCGTTAGATAGATGATCCAGGATATCAGCCTGAATTTGCGCCTCCGTGGGCGCGTCGCTTGCGGAGTTCTTCACGAATCGCCCTCTTTTGAAGGATCAGTGCGGTGCGCTCACGATCCAATGGCTTCAGTTCCGTCCGGCACGAGCTCAATTGCTGTAAGAGGTCGGCAACGGTCATTTTGGAGATATCGACGCCAGGCATGTGCTCACTCATATGCGTCAGCCTCTTGTTTCAACTCATTGATTGCCACCAGGTGCGACGGCGCATTGTCCTTGACGCCTCGCCTTGCCGATAGGAATTGCTGTCCCGATATGCGGTACAGTGTGTAATCGATCCTTCCGGCGACATTGCACCGGCATATGGAAAATCGACCGTCTTCGGAACGAACAGCGTAATCGCTGACCCGATGCCAGATCATTCCGACGATCCTGCCAAATACGAATCCAGCTGCTTAGGCTTCCATTGCATGTATTCTCGCAACGCCTGGAAGTCCCCTCGTGCCGTGGCTACCTCACGAACCGACGCACGCTTAAACGCCTTCTCCCGTCGTGCTGCTTCGATGTGCGATGCCCTACCTTCCGAGTACCCCAACGCCCGCAACGCATCCACACCACGAGCCGCCGCCTGATCCTGCTTGGTTTGCATTTTGATGGCCTCTAGGTCGAGTTCTGCCATGGATACCGACGTGTCTACCTCGATATCCTTACGCTTTTTCACTTCCTTAGCTTCGCCGCAATTCTTGCAAATGGTGTAAGCGGCCGAATTTGCCGAATAGCATCGGCGGCATGACCAGATGGACATGGGCTTTTCTCGGTAAGCCTTCTTTCGCCCATCCAGTGACCACTCTCGTGTCGCATCGGGTAGGCCGTGCTTATCTATCCACTGCGAACCTTCCCAATGACCAAAATTACCTACGTGGTCCATGAAGATCACATCGTCCGTGTCAGGACGCCATCCGCGACCATTACCTTGGCGGATCACAATATCGGACTCGGACTTGCGTAGCCACTGGATGAGCCCGACGCGCTTGATGTCAAGACCTTCAAGAAACAGGTTTACCGATGTTATTCCGTCTAGCTCGCCACGGTCGTAATCGGCAAGCGTTTTTCGTATTTCTTTGGAAGTTCCGTCTAGGTGAACTACACGCATTCCATGACCCCGGTATTCCTGCGCCACCTGCTCGGAAAACTTCACAGTTGGGCAGAAAGACAGGAACTTTCGTCCTACTCCTTTTTGCTTAACTTCCTCAACGATGTTTCCTAGGACGGCGTTCGACTCCATGAACTTACCTAGTTCGCCAGGACTGAAATCAAGGCCGTTCTTTTTCACGCCATCAACGTGAACGAATGATTCGGCGGTGACGATCCGGTAGGGGCAAAGACCTTCGCCCGGGTGAGTTCGATTCCATGCCATCAATTCAGACTCGTTGATGCCTTCAACAATGGTGTCCGCCATGGTGTCCATTCCTAGCCCATCAGGCCGCTCAGGCGTGGCCGTTAGAAGCAACTGGTAACAACCATAGGAGCTAAGCAATTTCTCCCACGTCGGAGATACGGCATGGTGAGCCTCATCAACCACGATGGCATCAGGTTCGAACGTCGAATCGCGACGATTTCTGAGAACACCTAGTGAGCACACCAGCACGTTATGACGAGGATCGGGGAACCTGCCAGAGGCAAGAATTCCGTGCCTAACCCCGAAGTTGCGTAGCTTCTCACTGGCTTGCGATATCAAGAACTCCTTATGAGCCAGCCATAAGATTTTCTTGCCCTTGTTGACCATCTGCTGGACGATATGCGCGCCTGTCGGCGTCTTTCCGCCACCTGTGGCTAGGCGCATGACCACGCGACGATGAGAACGAAATGCCTCACGGACATCATTGACGATGTCTATTTGGTAGGGTCGTAGCTGCATTTATCGAACTCCAACCAGCCTCTTTAGAGGAATCTCCACCCCACTCCGCTTGGACCAGTCGATGATCTGGGGGAAGTATTCGACAGGGATGCGCCCCGATCGACGCCAACGGCCCACAGTGGACCGGTTGACCCCCGTCACCTCGGCTAGCACGGCCACGCCCGTGGGGTCGCGTGTCGGATTGCCTCCCGACGGGCCAGGGTCCATCACGGAAATAACGAATTCGACAGGGTTTTTCATGCACGGCTCCGGTTAATGACGCGCCGATGATGCACCCATGCGCTATCGAAATCAAGTGTTGACTTTCAAATTCGATGGTGCGAGGATGCACTCCCGATAGCGGATAACCGCCTCGGATAAACCAACATAGGATGAGAAATATGACCGCCAAGAAGACTGCCTCCCTTCGTCCCGTCATCGTCACCACCGAGCATCGCGGCGTGTTTTATGGCCTGGCTGGCGACACGAAAGGGGTCGTGATCGATCTCAAGGGTGCGCGCATGGCAATTTCATTCGGCACGACCCGTGGCATTATGGAGCTTGCCGAAACCGGCCCGACGGCGCGCAGTAAGATCAGCGCCAGGGCTGACATGGAAGTTCGCAAGGTGACGGCCGTATTTGAGGTCACCGAGGCGGCCGCGAAGAAGTGGGAGGATGCATGAATGCGATTCTGTACAAGGAGGTTGTTACTGTCGTAGACGTCCTGGAGGCCGGGGCGTGCATGGACGGCGTCAGGGCTTTTGTGGTTAGGCAGAAAGGTAGGATCAAAGCCAAATCATCGGAGTTCCCTGATGAGTCGTGGATAAAAAAAGCGGCCAATAACGGCTACGGCAACGGCGACGGCTACGGCTACGGCAACGGCTACGGCTACGGCTACGGCTACGGCGACGGCGACGGCTACGGCGACGGCGACGGCGACGGCAACGGCGACGGCTACGGCTACGGCTACGGCGACGGCGACGGCTACGGCGACGGCAACGGCGACGGCTACGGCTACGGCTACGGCAACGGCAACGGCGACGGCAACGGCGACGGCTACGGCTACGGCGACGGCTACGGCTACGGCAACGGCGACGGCGACGGCTACGGCTACGGCTACGGCTACGGCGATGGCGACGGCTACGGCGACGGCGACGGCTACTAACTAGGAGAATATCATGGCTGTATTTATTGTCTTGTACCTTGCATTCTGCGCCGCACTTGCCGCGTGGATCGTCGTTGGTGGAGCGTCGGATGACTGACTTTATCGGACGCCACTCCGGCCTTCCTGAAAAGGCCTACCACGCCGATCAGGCGCTGGGTAATTCCTCACTCCGGCGCCTTCTGAAGTCCCCTGCGCACTTCATGTACGGCGAACCCGTGGAGACACAGGCGACGGAAGATGGCACGATCTACCACGCGGCCATTCTGGAACCCAGCACGTTCGCTGAGCGGTTCATTTGGACCACGAAATATGGCGTGCGACGTGGAACCAAGGAATGGCAGTCGGTAGAGGAATTCGGTGAGGGGAGGCATGCGATCAAGCTTGAGCAGTACGAACGCGCCATGCGTATCCGTGATTCGATCCATCAAGACCCGCAGATCAAGGCCATCCTGAAGAAATTCACGGCAGAAGTCTCCTACTTCGCCGACACGGGCATGGGATTTCGCGTCAAGGCGCGTTTCGATATCGACGACTCGGAAGTTCCGGGATTCGATTTCGACCTGAAAAAGATCGTCAACATGGATCGTTGGGAGGCGCATGCCAATGACTACGGATACAACACGGCGGTGTTCCACTATCCGTTCGTAAAGTCACTGGCGACTGGCGAGCCGGTGAAGAAGATGGCATTTATCGCGTTCGAAGACAAAGCGCCGTTCCTATGCAATATCTTCTACCCGGATGATCGCGTGTTGCAGAAAGGCGAGGAAGATGCAAGGCGGGCCTATGAGGTCTATGCCGAATGCCTGCGCAAAAACGAGTGGCCTAAGCCACGTGCCAAGGTCACACCTTATGGGTTGCCTAAGTGGGTGAAATGGGATGATTGATAAAGACCTAGCTTATCGCCTTGAGCTATCAGCTATTCGCGCATATGACGACGGCCATTGGGAAATCGAAGATGTTTTGATCGAAGCCAGAGACAGCCTGAAGGCGATTCAAGTTACTGCCACTGAAGGCCTTCAAAAGATCGTCAACGACGGCGGAATCGACTCATACCATACAGCGAGGTACACCCTTGAACGAATCATCGAAATGCTTGAACGATGAGAACGATGCGGATTTTTTAAAGTTTTGGGATGAGGTTCTTGATGATCTACGTAGCTACGGTTTTTGGCCTGAACGGGAGGTTTGTTACGCATTTTGGAAAGGCGGATATTTCACTGGTTCTCGTAAGACAGCCGAGGAATTGAGCCGTGGATAAGAAAGACAACCGTTTCTATCGAGAGCCAGAGGAAAAATCCATGTTTAGTAATCCAGCGGATCGCGCTAAGTACGTAAATAAGCAGAAAACATGGGATGCCGGTCTGGTCATCAATGCATACCTCAATGGGGAGAAGATCCAGTTTAGGCATCGGAGGGACGCCGATTGGACAGACTGGCATAACCATAGTGAGCCAGTTTGGAATTTTGAAGAAAACAATTATCGAGTAAAACCAGTTCCTCGCGAATTATGGATAAATGTATATCCTGAAGAAGATGGCGACTACTTGGTGTGTCACGAATCGGAAGAAGCCGCCATCAACGCAGCGCGTCAAGGCGCCCTCCGGATAAAACTTGTTGAGGTGATCGAATGATCGACTACGAAGACGATTTCGGTGAAGGCGCTATGCTTCAGAACTGGATCAACGATCTTGAAGACCAGCGCCTTACTCTCATAAACCTGATCAATCGAACACGCATAGACCCCATGGAGCTATGTGAAAACGATCTTGAGAGGAAAGCTGTGCGCAGGGCTATGTCGGTGCAGAATGATCGATAAAAATGACATCCGGCGCCAAAGGTTCGAGTCTTGGATCAAAGATAGGGATTGGTTTGCCAAGGCAAAGATGCGTTTAGAACTCACATCGAATGGCGACTATAAGGATTACAGGGTTAGTGATCTCTGGCATGCATTTCTAGTTGGCGTTGACTTCGGTTGGCACAAAGGTTTTTCACTTGGAGTTTCTGAAAAATGAAAGACAAATGGCAACGAAGATTTGAGAGATGGGCATCATCATACGGTCTTACCAAGTTTGAACTTAGAAGCGATGGTACATACGAAAAATTCATCACTCGCATGGCTTTTGATGCCTGGACTCAGGGTCTAGATGACGGTGTGGATGATGGCTGGATGTTTGGAGGTGAGAAATGAACCAACTAACCACCTACGAAACCCCCACCGAAGCCTTCGAACTGGCGCAGCGTGAGGCCAAGGCGCTTTCGCTCTCATCGCTGATGCCGAAGGAGCACCAGGGGGATATCGCGAACTGCCTGATCATCTTCAATATGGCGAAGCGCATCGGCGCGGACCCTTTGATGGTGGCGCAGTCGCTTAACATCATCCACGGCCGCCCGTCGTGGTCGTCCACGTTCATCATTTCGGCGATCAATTCGTGTGGAAGGTTTACGCCGCTTCGGTTCCGTGAGACGGCCACCGAATGCGTGGCCTATGCCACCGACAAGGATACGGGTGATATCGTCGAAGGCGTGACCGTCACCATCGCCATGGCGAAGGCCGAAGGATGGCTGGACAAGAACGGGTCCAAGTGGAAGACCATGCCCCAGCTTATGCTTCGCTATCGGGCGGCGACGTTCTTCGGACGGTTCTACGCGCCGGATATCCTGATGGGTATGCGCACTGCCGACGAAGCGGAAGACATTGCGCCTATCCGCGTGCATCAGGTGTCGGACGATTCGCTATCGGGTGCTTTGGAAGCGTTGGCCGTAGAGGAAGTGGCGGAGGTCGCTGAGCCCGCTTATGCCGACGTCCTCGTCAACGAGGATGGGGATCCTTTCTGATGAATCACGATGAAATAGTTAAGGCCATGGCTGATGTGTGGAATCAAATTATGACTCAGGATACAAGGCCAGATTTGATCTTCGTGCTTCCTCAGCGCCATGTTGTAAGGCGTCGGGGTAAGGTCTATGTTTTTTGGGGTAACCCATTCCGCCGATATTAAACGTGCCAACGACCCACAATCTCAGCCAGCACAAACAAAGCGAACGCCAGCGGGAATAGCCCGACTGGCGTCGCGACACCGAAGGCGGCGAGCAAAGCCAGCACGAAAGCGATGATAAGCAGGATCATGACGATACTCATTTGGAGCTCTCCGGCTTCTTCGGGTTCGGCTTCCATCCGCAGATCTTTGCACCCGTGAGGTTATGGGAAAGGATGGCGTCTGCGGTCTCCTTGGTCAGCACATCGACCTTGGAGACGTAAATGGGTGACGTCCACTCGCATCCGGTGGATACGACGACCGGGGCAGGTGGCTTAGTCCCTTGACCAGGAATCGTGCAACTTATCAGCGCTAGGATTAGGAACGGAAGGGCTAACAGGCTGAGCCCGTATTTCGGTTTCGAC
>Ga0209005_1000003_pt1 | contig 40976 bp, 25 predicted proteins | sample TexAe_RefH0_O2_FD_187952 | JGI IMG/M metagenome (GOLD analysis project Ga0209005, IMG submission 187952) | Forest soil microbial communities from Davy Crockett National Forest, Groveton, Texas, USA - Texas A ecozone_RefH0_O2 (SPAdes) (version 2) | ecosystem: Environmental > Terrestrial > Soil >... | reverse complement strand
CCAAGCAAATAATAGACAGATAAATAAAAGAATAATAAAACGGATCAAATGTAAATCAAATGGAATATACTTGGGTAAGCGATGTAAGATAAATCGAGCTAAAACAAACCATGTTATTAAAATGAGTCCAATAAAGTTAAGAAAGAATAAATACAAGGGATGATTAAGTAATATTTGGAGTAATTGGGGTAGCTTTTTCATGGGCATTATTTAGAATATGACAGAGTAATTTGTAAGCGAGAAGATGGTCAATCTTTTTTCCTTCAGTTTTTCTGCAAAAGGTATTCTTTCCTTTATCCGTATGGCACTTATTGTATTGGTTAAGCCAAATTTTAAGTTCAGATTCTTCTTTCTGAATAATATTATGAATAACTATATTCATATGATCAAAGGTTAGTCCTTCTGTTGAATAAACACTTACAGGAGATTTAAAGAGAGGAAGTATGTCTGGTTTAACTTTATATGCAAGAATAGGATGTTTCAAGTAATTGTTCGCTGGTCCAAATCAATGGGGTGATAGACATCTTTATTACTCATAACAACAGGATTTACTGAGATATTAAAATATTGTGGATTATTATTATTATTATCACTAAAAGGTTGGGTTGAACTTAGAAAGGTATTACCCATCACCCTGGGATGTTAAAAAGCCCACACTAAGCGTCTGACTGATATCACAGAAAATATTTAAATGGAGATGCTCAGGCAATAATGAAAGCGTATCTGAAGATGTTGGCTCTTTGAGGACACCAATCCATAGACGAGGAGGCTTTAGTGAAAAGCTTTATTCTGCTAAATGAACCTGTGTTTTGGTAGCTGAGCATATACTTGACTTACAATGATTATAAAAGCTTTGCTCAACCTTATTTCCAGAGGTTTCATCCACAGAAAGAAGATTATAAGCTTCCAAAAAGTGTAAGCCACACGATACACATCCCTTTTTAGATCCTTGTTTTAAAGAATCCTCTAAAGGGTGTAAAGACATAGTCTCCCATAACTTAGACTCTATACTAATATTATTAGGGACTAACTTAGCAATTTGTTCTTCTAATTGGGTATTTAAGGGATGCCCTTTATCCTTTAACAATTGCAGAAGTGCTGCCCAGCAGCAGTATACTCTTCTTTTTCTTCTTCGCCATAGATTCCGTAGATGTTGTTGCACTTCTAGTGCTTGGGGGTGGTTCTTCTACAAACAAAGCCGGAAGTTATCCAAAAGAAAAGGCTAAGATGTAACCAGGACCAGGATTGACAGCATCTTTGGTTGTATTCTGTACATCTGTATTACCTTTACTAGGAGAACGCTCTTTCTCATAGAAACTAGGTTTTTGTTTATTAATACTGGAACATTCTCTGGATGATCTACCCTGATTATAATAAGATGCCCTTTTGGATCCCTTTTCTTTATCCTCAACAGTTTTATTTTGAGAAGAACTACTAGCCATAGATTTCAACTTAATAAAACCTCTAGTCAATACTCCTACAGCTTTACTTGAACTCTCAAATTCAGCAGTTTTCACGGTTAACTTTTTATCTCGATAAAACAAGGATGAATGAGCACCATTATGTGACTGGGCTAGCTGAGGACCTCGATATGGTCCCCTGTCGCAATGGACCTCCTGGAGGTCTAGGATTAGGCCCAAATCCTCTAAATCTACCCCCTCCTGAAGAAAAAGGGGTAAGAGCGGGAGTACCAGGATAATATCATTTAGACCTAAGCAAGGATACAGGAGAACAAAGGCATAATATGATTAAATAAACGTTATGCAGTATAGGCAATAGGATGAAAGGAGCATGTCTCATGTGTGTATGTAAAAGTAGGATCAGGAAATACTCGTGGTGATTCTGAACCACTATCATTTGGTCATGAAGGGCCAAATACTGGCTGAGGCTGACAATAGGCGATTGTAGAACAAAATTAATAAGCAAAGATAAGAGGCATAAAGTGATGGCTCCCTGGAGCCAGTTAAGAATACATAATATAAAAAACTCTATATGAAAAGTTTATACAAATTATACCAGACAGTAGGTACAGCTCTAATAGGATAACCTCTAGGTATACTGGCGAAACAAGCAGACCGTACAAAATAGCAAAGGTATAACCGATGAGAACAACCATTTATAATAGCCTTGAACACACTAAGGCCTAATGGCGACAAAGAAAAGAATAAACTAAAGGATACAGCTAAAAGAGCTATAAGCCCTGCAATATTAGGTGAAAAAAAGATTATAGGTATAAAATATGAGAAAAGGCTAGTAATGGAGAAATTCCTAGATAAAATACAGGGCTCCGCCTTCATTATGAGACCAGTATAGTAAATAAATAAGACAATGATCAATGAAACATCACCAATCCCGGACGTATATACTAGAATTATAGGTATAAGTAAGAAAAGGACGCTGGATTGAAGAACAAGATCACACATATTGAGGTATATTAGATATATGAGGTATTCTAGGCCTTTAATCATATGGGTATAGCTCAAAATATACAGTGCAATATTCTTCTTTTTATAAGAGTATTAAAAACATCTTATTTTAGTTCTTTTTCATAGCTATATGACCATTTCTTTATGATCTCACTATCTGATTAACAGTATCTAGATATGATCCCAGATATGTTTCATATTAAGATAATGACAGTGAAGGGTGGCTCTCATAGAGAATAGTTTAATGATACAGGATTAAGAAGGTAATAAAATATATTACCTTCTCATCACAAGTATAAGCATTATTACATTATTACTAAGGGTTCCCCTGATTAAGCATAGCATACTATATAAGATACAGCTTATTATAGGCTGGATTAAAGGGGTATACTCGTCACTAAATAATCTATCCTTATGGTTACATCTAAACGAGGGTTGCAAAAAGTAAAAATCGTTGATATCTTTTTATAAGATCTTCATTAGACGTTTCACAAATAACTAGTATCTAATCAATACTATCTTAAATAACACCCTGAGTATAAAACAATGTAGTAGTACTGTTAATATCATCATAAATAAGCTCTAGCAAAAAGGCATGCATATCTTGTTTAAAGTCAGTCATAAGCAGACCAGCGTGATCACAAAACACAGGCTACTCATATATCCAGGCATAAATGACTAATAGCAATATAGATATACAGCTAGCGGTATGGAGTTATATTTAGCTTTCATTTTTAGACTTATTTTTATCCTTAAGCTTAATAAGAAATTGCCTAAATAGACGTTATGAAGTATAGGCAAGAGGTAGAAAGACTAGCCAATGAAAAGAAGCAAAATGAAGATATAACATACGATGATCTTCTATTTAGCGTGTTTGAAGTAATATAAGGTACCATTTCCTCCAGTGCATTTCAGTATAATTCTTCCGAAGGGATAGTATAGACTCAAATCCTAGGAATTTCAATATCTTTTGTATTTTCGTGAGATAGATCAAGATGACTATACGAAGATAGAGCCTTTCTTGCCTATAGTAGCTGAAATTAGCATCTACACCTAATGGACCTACAATAGGGATATTGGTACAGCCAAAGATTATGTAATTAAGGGTAGATCAATAATAGGCTTATTTGGCTTTAATCTTGTAAGTAATACTGGTCCCAAACTGTAGTACTTGGTTTTAACGGATTAGGGGGCAATAGCCCCTATATAATATAGTCATACCCATATAAGGGATACCAATGTATAAAATATGCTTACAATGCAAAAGAGATTTACGAGGTATATAAAAGATAGTGCTTGGATGATTGAAAAGATTAATTCTAGAAGTTAACTAATGCAATATCTGTATCATAGTAAGAAGGAGAGATCGGTAATCAATTGTTTCGGTTCTCGTCGAAATCTTTGACTACTCCTTGTATAAAAGGGTGAATATCAGCTAAAATAGCTCTATTTTCTGCCTCTATCTTTTTTTTATGGTCGTCAGCTGCTTTAATAGGATCTTCTGCTGCTACACTTAGTCCTACATTAACGCCATTTTGCGTCCCTACATGTTTAATTGGCTCATTTCTAAGTCCTTCAGTCTTATTTTTAATGTTAGCTATCAGTTCAGCATTGTCAGGATATAACCGCTGTGCATAATATTCCTTCAAGGTTAAGGGCTTATACATATCTTCGATGTTGGCAAAATGCTGGTTTACTATTTTTTCAGCAGCATCATAGTTAATCTCTTTAGTAAATGCTTCGAAATACGTACGTTCGACTCGGTGTTGTTCCAACATGTACTTAGGATCGCTAGCAATATTAAACCCAGGCATAACTCGTTCTTCCGATATGAGTGTTAACATAGTCTCATAACTAGAACAAACATATGCTGCCACTGCTTTCGAATGTGTGTCAATATGCTTGCTATACGCTAACAATTTTATAAAGGCCAATCCTTCCCGCAACCTAAGGCCTTTTGATAAGTCACTGGTCACTAGTATACTCCAGTCTTCCGGGCTAAAATAATCCCGAATTTCTCGCATACTATCATAATCATTAAGTGGCTCAAGCAGGTGCAATGCAAAGATGACATCAGGATGATTACGTTTATTTACATGTGCTAATACAGCCATAAGGCTAACTTGTTTCGAATGTTCACCAAGCTCTGCGTGAACTTTAAGTGCTTTGGCAACTGCTGCCCTTTCTATATGGGAAGTTGATGGTTTTTTACAAAAATAAAGTCCATTTTTTAGTTCATCTTTAAGCTTAGGATTGCTAAGGTTTTCGATAGCACTTCTTGGTAGAACAAAACCTACTTCCTCCTCTGGTAAGTTGACATTATTGAATACTTTGGGCACATAAACTTTACTTTTAACTGGTGCTAATTGATAGACGCTATCGTCAAACTTTTTATGGATTGTTGGAATCTTTGGCATAGTAGTTACAGGAGCGTTCTCAAGTGGTGGGCCAATATTAAAATCAGTGCGTGGTGGTGTACATACCCCAACTGTGATAGGCGTTAATGGATTTGCAGTAGGGATGATTATTGCCGCTGGTTCCCGCATCATACCGCTAAATACAATAATAGGGGTATTACCGAAACATACGTACCTTAAGGCATGGCCTGCTCCATACGACTTAGTTATAATAAGTCGTGCGTCATTATTAGGCCCCTCCCAGCGAGCGATCATAACTATATCATCAGCACAATCAGCCTGTCTACACAGACCGATTGTAAATAAGCCAACAAAATATATTATGCCATAGACGCTAAACTTCTTAACTGGGTGAAGGCAAAATTCAAAATAAAGAAGTAATTTATCGATTCTTTTGATAAAGAGGTTCCATTTCTCAGTAGGAAGAAATGGCTGCACTCCATGACAGAAGATATCAAGGAATATAAAGAACCATAATACCATAAAGTTACTTATTATTAAAAAGCTTAAGGATATATCCTGCATATTTTACCTTTAGATTTAATTTTGTGTTTAATGGAGGGATTATTCATGACAAAGACTTTATGTAATATTGCTAAGACAGGGGTTTTAAAGGTGAAGTAGCTGTCCTCATTTCCACCTTGACGTGTCTTTACACTTGGCAATAGACTAGGTATTTTAAAATATCGGCGATATGGCCTTCTTGAACCATATTTAACCTTATTCACAAAGGTTTTGCTTATCTTGTGAAAACACCGTGTTAATCTTCTACGTGGCTTGATAGAAGGCTTACGGTTATAATCACGATATCGTCTATAATATTTAACTCTATACCTTTTGTTACTGTTAATTACTTTAAGGAAATTTTTCTGTATTAGTCTTGGCTTACTGCTTGAATAAAGCCATCTAGTAAGTCTCAAGCGAAATCTCGGCTTAGTCATTGAATAAAGCCCTTTAATATCTACTGAATCCACTCTAGTATATCTCCTCCTCATTATTGCTGGATGAAGCTTTATGATAAGTGCTCTATCCCTGTAATAAGATAACCTTATACGTCTTCTTTCCCTGTAATAAGATAACCTTATACGTCTTCTTTCCCTGTAATAAGATAACCTTATACGTCTTCTTGCCCTGTAATAAGAGAACCCTATACGTCTTATTGCCCTGGGATAAAATAACGTTATATTCCATCTTTCCCGCCTGGTACAACGATAAAGACGTCTTATTCCATGAGCGGAAAAAACTCCTGTTAAATAAATCAGCTCTTTACGTTTTTGTCTATTTAATCTATTTAATAAATGAGCCAATCTAATACGAACCAACTTAAGATTATGATACCTTATTCTCTTCAAACGAGCCAACTTAACACGTCTTACTCTCTTCAAATGAGCCAACTTAAGACGTCTTACTCTCTTCAAACGAGTCAACTTAAGATACCCTATTCTATATGAATAAGTCGACCTCATTCGACTTATCCAGTAATAAAAGTTGGCGATTTTCCTCTTCCGTAAATAAAAGTCCCTAAATCTCCTCCTCCAGAGATAAAGGTTACTCCTACTGATCAACGGATTACTTTGAATAAGATGAAGGCGAATTTTTCTAGGATACCTAGCCCTTATGCTTCTAAGTTGTCCCATCTTCCTTTTAGGCAATGCAGCTATAATGGCCCCCCTATGTCGACTCATACTCATATTAGCCCCTTTTACTGCTGGTGAGATCCTATTCAATCGAGATCGTAACAGCCTGCTATACCCCCTGGGTGCTCGGGTCCTTCTAATGTAATGTGTTCTTAATTTATTACGTAAAAGGGTACTATGTGCTCTAATACGCAGGCGTTTTAAAGAAGGTCTAGGTATAGATCTAGGTATAGATCTAAGTATAGCTGTATGTCTAGATTTAGCTTTGTCAAGCTTAGTATCAAGCCTTTCTATGACCAACCGATCATCATAAGATAAAGATTCATGTCTACTTGCTAACTCCACGTATTTCCGAATTTTTCTATCAATTTCCCTAACGGCTCTAGCGGCTATAGCAGCTTCAACAATTCTAATAACTCTAATAGCTCTAATAGCTCTAACTCTAATAGCTCTAACTCTAGCAGCTTTAGCCGTTCTAATTGAGGTTTTTATGAACCTCAATTTGAATCTCATAGGTAAATTAGCTCTGTTTCTGTTTCTGTTATATAAGTAAGTTCTTAGTTCATTTTTGGTTTGGATTGCCCTATTTCGACTTCCCAAACGTGGTTCGTACGTTTTAGCACGTTTTAGACCATCTATTATCTTCTCTATTTTATTAAGCCTTTTTAGGAGGTTTTGTTTAATATTAAGTAGGCTATCCCGATTAAATTTAATGCCTTTTATCAGGTATTCAAGCTTTGATCGTGCATTTTCTAAAGGCCGAAGTAATCTTCTTTTCCTTCTTCTTTGCACCCATTTTTGGGTTGCCCAGAAGGCAAACTCATCGAGTTTGCTTTTAAGTCTTTTGTTATTGAAAACAAAAAACGCTTGAATATTCCGCCGAATACGGATATTAGCAAAGGAATATGCCCTATTTGCTAGCATAGTAGCACATTTTACAAAACGTTTAAAATAAAACGCTTTAAAGAAAGATTGCTGCTTTCTCATAGCATAATATACTGCCCATTCCCTAAGGTAATGATAATAGCGACGACTTGTCAGACACCTTGGAAATACGTTAAAAGGGCTCAGTAAATACTTACGTTTGCCAATACCCCTAAAAACTCCACGAGCTATAGTAGATGGCTTTATTTTTACTTTAAAGCCTATATAATATATTTGTAGAGTTCTAGAATTCCATTTCCGCTGGGTCATCCAGAGGGGTAATCTAAACGAGAAGCTCTTTAACCTAAGTAAAAGGGTAAAGAATAACATACGATTCAATGGACGTAATCTTCTGAAAAAGCTAACGTCACGATAGCCCTTTGTTTTAGGCAGAACTCGTACCTTCACATTTCTATGCGTCATAAAACGATGTGAAAGGTAATAGAGATGACGTGCACAATAAAAGAAATTAGGTACTTTTCGGCCAAGTGTTGTAAGCGGTTTCCTATGCTTTGTAAAAGTATATTTTATTAAGCATGTATCTAACTCGAAAAAAATCTTAATTCCAGTAAACAGAGTAGCCAGTATATCATTAACCACATAATGGTTTCGAAAGTTGACAACTTGCATACCCAATTTCATATTATTTTTACGCGAAATAACTAAGCATGACGTTAATGTCTTTTCATTTTCAAAGTCATAAAATCCAAGCAAAGGTAAGAAATCAATATGAGGGAGTCCTTTAAGAGATGTTATTTGTAAGGTGGTAGGTTGTATATTCATTTTTATTTACGTTTCAATTTTTTACGTCTTGTAAACCCGTGTGTACGCCTTATCTTAAAAATGATATTACGTACGCAAATAGGTGCAGGGAGGAATTTCTTCATAAATTTTCGTGCATTCTTTGATTTGGGTCTTCTTTTAAAAATAACATCTATCGTTGTTAAATTTGCTTCTCCTAAGAAGAACCCAATATCATTAGCGACTTCCTGACGAGCTTGGTCAGTTTTTCTTTTGATCCCTGTATATCCTACCAAGGAGCATGAGGATTTATAAATTGTCCTCGTGATCATCCTAGATTGTCTTCGGACAATCTCTTCCACATTCATAAAGGTGTTCCTTTTACGTGAAGTTATAAGAATACGTCCCATGTAAAACTGTCGTTTATACAGAGGTTTCGCATATCGTCCATACCTAAATGGATACTTCCTAAAGGGTTTCCTTTCAAAATACCTGATCGAAGACCTTACACGTTGAAACCATGCTGGTTCCTTTAAATAAAAGGTATCTCTTATAGGTACTGGCTGACTCATATTAAAAAAGAATAGCCTGGTAAATCTTGTACGTTTTTTACGACGCGAATGCATAACGCGACTTCGCATTAGAAAGCGTGTAAAGAACGAGCTACGGTGCGCATTAATACGCGGTTTATTCCGTGGCTTCCTTAAGAACCCATTTTTTGCTTTTTTAATCCGTCTTTTCACTCGTCTTCGAAGACGAGCAAAGCGGACAACTCTAGGCCTAATTGTAAGGTTTCTACTTCTTATCCTTTTTTGTAACCACATTAATCGGTTCACGTCTATAAGACGTGATCGTGTAAAACGGGTCCTTATTCGTGTAAACCACAATTTGACTTTATTTGCTAGCCCTGCTTTATCAAACATTTTTTGATACACTTTACCCCTTTCCAAGGATACTTTTTTCAACTTATTACCGTGATGTAGTGTTATGAACATTGTGTTTGTGGTTTCTCTCTTACTATTTGTTTGTTCGAAACATCATATTGCTCCGTGTAATAACCCGGTCCTCCGAAGTCCTTCCTCATTGGATGACCACGGAAGTTATAGTCAGTGAGAATTCTACGTAAATCTGTATTCCCACCCGCTGAATGAAATATCACTCCGAAAAGATCATACATTTCCCTTTCCAACCATATGGCAGAAGGAAAAATATCACCTAGAGACTCTACTTTTAGCGGAGTCCTTTGGGTCATATATATCGTTTCTGCTGTCGAATATTCACTTAATGATGACACTATAGCAAATCTATTTTCGCTCTTAATAAGATCGATCACCGTACTTGTTATTAATATACGATCCATGTTTGATAAATATTCTGAAATGCTTCTTGCACTTTCATTTGTGTCTAAATGTAATGAGTGAAGTACATATTTTTTAAACCGGATATATTTATCACTAAAAATAAAATCTAAGTCATTTGTCATTTTTAATAGGTCTAAAAGGATAATGTCTTTTGCCACCCTTAGTGAAGTAAGCGTTCTCAGAAACATAACAATATTCAACGCCATCAATCAACGCATAGTCATCTAACACGAGACGTAATCCGTCTTGATTATAAAGAGAATCTGTTTTATAATACTTACAACCCCCAGATTTAAAACCGCTAGCAAGCTTAAGGGCAAGTTCCTCCTTTGAACTCTGATCCCTTTCAAACAAGAATTCATGTTTGTTAACGTTCATAGAGGATGCCCTAGATGTACCCGCTGTACGAGGGTCATTTTTAGGCTCGTACGGAGCCTTATGCGGTTTTTTTTCCGGTAATGGCATGCCCTGGTCCCTGTAAGGCTTATGTTTTGCCTCTACAGGTGGTAGCTTTTGGTCTGCTACGTTATCAGCAGCTAGTCTATTTCTTCTAGGTGAGCCCGTTTTATTATCTTCTCCCACCTTACGAATAAACGCTTTCTTCGCAAGCGGTTCCCAAAGAGTTATTTTTGTGCTCTCTAACAGCTCATCCAAATAAGGATAGACTATCGAGGCCGTCTCGACGAAGTTTTGGCTGCCTCCGTCAAAGGACAGGTTATCATCGCTGAGAATAGCCCTTATATTCGCTGTTAAAGCCAGCAATCCTGGATGAAAGTATTCTATGTATACTTTATAGAAGGCTTTAGACGCCTTTTGAGGATCTATAACGATACCCGGACTAAACGAAAATTTGAGGACATTGGATCCCGCCATTGGGATAAAATAATTGTCTAACCCATACATCTTTTTACGATGTCGGTCAAAAGTAACTGTCTTATACGTTTTCATATAAAGGACAGCCATTGCAAGAAATTCCCTTATTTCCGCTGTATATTTAGTGAGGTAAGCGATTGCTTCCTGTTTCATGATTAAAGGGAAAGATTCATTGTTCTTCCCGGTTAAAACAGCAATAATAAGTTCAGGCATTGTGAAATGGAGCTTATTATTCCAGTTATCTCCCAATTTGATGTTAAGGAGCCTACATAGAATAGTAGGAAGACCCAAGTATATAATAGGACATAGATTATTAGCTTTTAAATTGTATGTTGTAATATATTTTTCCTGCCTTTCAAGAATAGCTTTAATATCCGTTGGCCCATTTAGTTTCACGGGAATAATCTTATTGCTAGAACGAGAAGCTTCAAGCTGAGAAATAAAAGAGGTAAGTTTAACTATTATATCATCAGGTGCTGAAGCGCTTATCCTAGATATTATAGTTTTGATATCATCTTCAATGAAGGAAGACGTGCTTAGTACCTCTTCTATCGATTTTTTGCCTTTAGCTAGAAAAGTAGCAGAAGAGGCAGATGATTGGACTGTTGTGGTCATGTATGAGGATATCGGAGAGGACTCTATTAGTCCTTTATTAGTTGATTGTATAGAAGATGCTATTGTAGACTCGCCGAGTGCCTTACTTACTGATTGTGCCTCAGTGAAGGCTTTATCTCTTGAATCGCTTACGGTAGGTTCTGATATGATGACAGGACTACTAGCTGCTAAGACTACCAGCATAGGATCATAGTGTAAATGTACAAGGAGAACACTAAATAAGCTGCCGATTAACGTTATCATCTGTCTACTCGACTTTGGTAAGTTCCTAAAATACGCTGAAATTTTTACGTTTATACAAAAAATAAAGTGGATCATAGCATTATATTTATAAACCGGTAGAAGCTTTCTACGAAAGCCGTCAGAATAAGATACTATAGTAGCCTTGATTAGATTAAATATGGTACCAACGGCTATATAATGAGAAATCAATACGCATGATGAGAAAATAGATTTGTTAATATAAAAAGCAATGCTTATGTATCCAAGATAAGCAGAGTATACTAAATAAGAGGATCCCTTGTAAATAAAGGATTCCTTGTAAATAGAGGATATTACTATATTGCTAAGACTGAGACTGAGAGGCAAGCCTATAGCTGTTAATACGGTGAGAGATAATAAGATAAATAAGATAAATAACTTTGTAGCATATTTGTGTAAGGTGAGTATCATAATCTACATTGTCTTGTATCCTATAATTTAATTGTGGTAGTGCCTTTAATGGCCTATTATAGCTAAAAGATATGCTACTACATGTAGCATGCTTTGTTAACATATCTATAGATATATCTTTAATGGTCTTTTTTTTGACCTATTCGAGGGTTTCGACATGATCATTTAACATGATCTCGCTATCTTCTTCAGTATCTAGCCGCGACCCTAGATATACCCTCCATATTAAGTATATGACAGGGAAAGGTTACCATCCTTTAATAGTAATACTGTATACCTTGGCATTGGCCCACAGCTTTCTTTGTATGGGAGCAAAAGGGTATAAATACCATTCAGAGAAATTCATTCGGTGTCTTATTCTTTAATTTAAGACAGCATTATTCTGTTTAAGCTTAATGCTTACGCTTAGACTCAGTTAATAACGGAAGGATCAACAAATACACAGGATGTTCCTTTAGAATAGTGTTAATTTTAGATCCAAGATTATCCATGACCAACAGATTTATTACTAACCAAAGGTGAAACAACATATGCCTACAACTCGAAAAAAGGATAGGATAGTACGGATGCAGTCCCACGAATAATATTACTATACCTGGCACAATGATAACGTATAAAATGTTCCTAGAATGCGGATAGGTAATAAATAGGCCTCGAAGAAATAGGACATACAGAATAAAGCATGTGATTATGACCCTCAATATCTTGTAATCTAACAACTTCTTTATTAAACAGGTATTAAAGATACTTTTTTATAAATGGAAAATTGGTACTTTTTCATTGGTAAATGGATCCATCACGTCTTGGAAGTTTTCTAACAATACCATCTCAAAGTTCAACAGATGAAAAGTGGATAAGCTTACTAACAATATATATGCCCAGCATATTAAATACCCCGAATATACTACTACTGACACCCATATTATATATAGTCTTTTAGCCCTATATTCACTTAGCTTATCTGCATATCTTTCTAGAGTACGATCATAGCTGTCTAAAAAGCGTGCAATATCTACTACTGGAGGTATTAGATCATAGAAATCCTTCTTCCAAGCTATAAGTTCTTCTTCTGTCAAATCCAAACCAGACTTCTTGTTATATTTAATAAATATAGCTAATTGAAAACCACATTCGCATCTTGTCATATCCAGAATTTCATCAAAAATTTCTGATCCTGAATAGCAATATGATTTTTCCTCAATAAACTCTCTAATACTCATACTTTTTTTGTTAGGATACCCTTCGTATACCCTAATTTGTTTTTCATCTACATAATACAATTCATCTAAATACTCAATATATTCCTCTTTTAAATGCCTTATAACATATATGTAATATTTTGCTAAAAGAGGTATTAATCCCACATATGCATAAGAATAGAAGAAGCTTATACAATTATAATAAAAGATATCATTTATCAATAAAACTAAAAGAAACACCCTAGGGGCAAAAAAGACCATTAAATACAAGAACAGACCTGCACTAAAAGATTTAAAAAAAGTAAAATAAGGTAAGAGTGTTAACACTATAAAGCTTTCAATGGCGGATATAAAATAAGGTAAGGGCTTACTTGTCAACAATATAAACCTTTTAAAAGCTTTATTACTACGCAAGGTTTCATCTAGGACATAAAGGGGTTTGTATAGCTTATAGATATAACTAAGAAATATTTGGCTTATCTCGCTAGGTAATTTAGGATATAGTATTTTTTTAATGATCCAAGCAAATAATAGACAGATAAATAAAAGGATGATGAAGCGGATCAAGTGTAAATCAAATGGAATATACTTAGGCAAGCGATGTAAGATAAATCTAGCCGAAACGAACCATATGATTAAGGTAAGGCCAATAAAATTAAGAAAGAATAAGTATAAGGGATGATTAAGTAATATTTGGAATGATTGGAGTAATTTTTTCATTGGTAAAGGGATCCATTATATCCTGGAAGTTTTCTAATAATATCATCTCAAAGTTCAATAGATGAAAGGTTGGTAAACTTACTAGCAATATGTATCCCCAACACATTATATAGCCCCCAATTAAAATTACAGATGCCCATCTTATATATAGCATATAAGGTCTTTTAAGAAACTTCCTCAGGTAGGGACCATTTATAGGGTCTTTGAAGATAGCAGGTTCTGGATTTCCATACCAGTCTAATAAAGAAGTATGCTTATATAAAAATTTGGACATGCTAATCAATGCTGGCGTTAAACGATAAAACTCTTTTGACAGTAATTTCCTTTCTTCTTGTGTTAAAGATCTATAAGCATTTATTTGCATATCAGGGTTCTCTTTATTATGTTTACGCACAAGATCGAAGGACATGTCACACACAACTTCATGCTCATATACCGTATCAAACGTAACATCATGGATGTATCTTCTTACATCCACGTCTTTTCCCTTATCCACATGATAAGGATATATAACAAAATACAGCTTATCTAAATATACGGTGTATTCTTCTTGTAAGATTCTTAGGGCATAGATATAATACCTTATTATTAATGGTATTAACCCTAGAAAGGCATATGAATAAAAGGATTGAATACAGCCATAATAAAATACATCAACAAACAGCAAACACAGTAATATAAACCGTGGTAAAATACTTGTAAGCATATGTAAGATCAAACTACTATATGTTGTTAAACAGAGATAAGATAAAATGGGACTGGTAAGAATAATAAACCGTTTAAAGGTTTCATTATTAAGTAAAGAAATATCGAGAATATAAACAGGCTTGAATATTGTTTGTATTTTTCGTAATAATAATCGTGTTGCCTCACTGGGTTCTTTGGGATAGAATATTTTTATTAGTACCCATGTAAATACTGTACAAATGGATAACAGAATAATCAAGCGAGTTAATGATAAATCGAATGGTATATCCTTAGGCAACCTAGGTAAGATAAATCGAGCTAAAACATACCATGTCATGATAAAAAGACCAGTAAAATTAAGAAGGAAAAGATTAAACTTATGATTGTAGAAGAAAACCAACAGGATGTTATTCCGAACAAATTTCTGAATAAATGGTAGTAGTTTATTAATCCTATTTACTAAAGTCAGAAGTTTTTCCATATTGCAACATATCCCAAAATAACCTCATCGCTAAAGGTCTTTCATGTCTAGAAGGTAATCCTCGAGTAAATTCAGCCCTTTGTACTTCACATTTAAATTTAAGATATTTTTGAACAAGATTAAAAGCTTTAGCTTGCTCTTCATTTATGTGGTTAAATATGCCCTCGTCAAGCTCAGGCATATTTATACCTTCTCTAGTATCAAAGAATGCGGCACTATGCGGCCGCGCTAATGTTCTATCTTTTAGAGCAAACAAGATATCGTCACTATGCTTTACTGCATATTTATTCAGTATGTCTTGGTTATCTGGATTAGGCAGAGGCTCTATGTCATTATTATTTGTAATAATAGCATTATCCAGAACATACAAATATTGTGCTTTGGCTTGTCCACCTAAAGGCTGAGTTTCTGATATCTCAAAAGTACGCTTGGTATTATGAGATGTAAGATATCCCATCAAAACCTGTTTATCCTCATCAGGTAACTTACCAAAAAGACCAATATGTTTTTGGTGTGGAGCAAGCAAAACAGTGTTTATGCTTGCCTTATCAGGTTCTTTAATCATCCCAAATTTATATTGTGGGAGCTCTCTGTTAGGCAAATCAGCATACTGACCTTTCGAAAAGTCCTTAGGAATAAGTGAATAAAACGAAGGGTCCAATTTCTCCGAAGCGGAACCGTCATGGACCAAAAGTCGTTCACGTTCAAGAAAACCTAATTTTTTCAAAAGTCGCTCTCTTTCAGTCCCTTCATTTAAGTGAGTCATAATCTGTTCAGCCAATATTTTGTCTTCTCTTTTAAAAGTACCATTTTTGGCAACTTCAGCAATAGACCTATTGATCATAGCTTCAAGGTTATCCTGTAGATTTTCATCATTAAATGATCTCAAAAGCTTTGTAGCCTCTGCAGCAGAGAAGTCTCTATAAGGGTTATAATCCCCAAAAAGAACAGGTGGTACTGTAGTACCACCTGTGTTAATAGAATCTGAATTGCCACTAGTAGGCAAAGAAGTACTTGTAGATGTAGTACCAGCAGTACTACTAGGAGAAGGATTGACAGCATCTTTGGTTGTATTCTGTACATCTGTATTATTATTACTAGGAGGCTTTTGTTTACTACTGCTTGAACACGGTCTTGATGACCTACCGTGATTATAAGATGTATTTTTGGACCCCTTTTCTTTATCCTCAGCTGCCCTATTCTGAGAAGAAGAAGAAGGACTACTAGCCGTAGAAGAAGTCTTGGCTGTAGATTTCAGCTTAATAAAACCTCTAGTTAACACTTCTACAGCTTTACCTGAATTTTCAATTTCAGTAAATTTCTCCGTCATAGGAGTTTTAACAGCTTTTACCGTTAAGTTTTTATCCTGATAAAGCAATGACGAAGGAGCACCCTTATGCGATCGAACTGGCTGAGGTCCTTGATATGGTGCCCTGTCTGAAGGGTTACCGCCCTGGGCACCCCCTCGAAATGGACCTCCTGGAGGTCTAGGATTAGGCAGAAATCCTTTAAACCTACCTCCGCCCCCTCCTGGAGGAGGAGGTGGAGGTGGAGGGGTAGGGGTAGGATAATATCTTCTAGATTCTACCAAGGATACGGGAGAACAAAGGTGCAATCTATTTAAACAAACGTTATGCAACGACGATAATCGCAGATAATGACCACAGAAAGAGTATTTGGTTGCCTTCATAGGTTACATGTATTAATCATCATGGTGAACGCCTGATCCATCCAATTCGTCATCGTCCTCGTCCTCGTTATCATGCTGGTCTTGGCAGTCGTATTGGTCTTGGTCGTCGTCCTCGTCCTCGTTATCATGCTGGTCTTGGCAGTCATATTGGTCTTGGTCGTCGTCCTCGTCCTCGTCTTCTGGTTGGTCTTGCTCTTCCTCTTGCATAACGTTTCGCTTAAGGTTTGATTTGTCAACCTTTTGTTTAAGGCTAAATGCGTCACAATCGCAGAAACTAGGAATATGCTGCCCAAATACTAGTATAGCGACAAACAACTCATTTATAGAGGATTCAGTACATAAACGAGCGAGATCTCCATCATGAGGGATTTGATATGGTAAATCGTCAGGACGATTATAATAAACCATACAATCAGAAGACGTGTTCTGTACATACCAAACGTACAATTTAGCTAAGGCATTGAAGAGAGTGCTATGGCCACTTTTCACCATAGACATAAAATAACTATATTTACATTCATGGTATTCAGGGGTATACCTAAAAATGTAAGGATAATACCGAATAATAAGGTCCTCGCTATCAACTGCAGATAGCCTCCCAGCACGAATATTATCCTTTACGTAAGAAGAAGCTCTAGTTTTCTGTACTTGCTTATTAAAAAAATCGTGAATATCTCGCAAACGAATACCTTGATTCGATTCAAATGCTACACCATCAGCATTTAAAAAGATCATCTTTCCATTCTCATAGTGGCCAGTCTTAATACATTTATTAAACTGGGTAACGTATAATTTAGTATCAAGAATAAGAGATTCTTTCCAGGTCTTTACTTTTACTTTTACTTTTCTTATTCTTGTTACCATGATGATTTTCGAAGTCCTTTAATGTAAGTCATGTACGCTTTAATTTCATGTCGTGATAATCTCGTATGTTTGCAATAAACACCACGATTCTTTCCGGATAAGATACTAGAATACTTAGCGATATTATGACGAATACCACTGATATAACGCACTACGCCTAAGGGGGCGGCACACATTTTAAAGAACTTTCTTATACGCGCAAGTCTCATATAGTTAGCAGAAGATCTAAGGTTTTTTTTATTTTTAATTAAGGGTTGAAATTTAGAGATCATTTTGTAATTGTATTAATCCTTCATAGGCAGTTCTGCCAATATAACATTTAACGGTTTTGCCCGTACTAAACTGGTATTCATAAATTATAGGCCTGAAAAACAAAGTAAAGGGATGTCTTGGTCTTCTAACGAGGAAGTAAGCAAAGCTTAGTCCCATATAAAAACAGACAGCAATAGGGAGTGCCACTGCTACTGCCACTGCGACTGGAATGAATAGCTTAATGTGCAAATGGGACAAATCTGCATTAGAATAAAATATGCATAAACCAGGTAGAAAGATGAAATTAAACAAACGAAGGATTTTTCCATAAATCCCACATATATAAAAGACACACAGGCAAAACCATGTGAAACAGACTCTAAACAATGAATATTCTAAAAGTTCTTTAAATAATGAGGAATTAAGGAATATTTTCATTTTTGTTCATCTTTCCACCTTGGCATTGGCCCTCTTGTATCTGCCGGTTGATCTTTCCAAACACCAAATTCATTTTCATAAGCCTTAAATCGTCGAGCTTCTCGGGCATTTCGGGCAGCAGTAGCAGCAGCTTCTCGGGTAGCAGTAGCAGCAGCAGTAGATGCTGCAGTAGCTGCTGCTCGGTCAGCATCAGCCCTTTTGTCTGCAGCATCTCGTTCAGCAGCAGCCCTTCTGTCTGCGGCATCTCGGTCAGCAGCAGATCTGTTGTTTGCGGCATTTCGATCAAAATAACCATTTCCGAAATATGCAGCACTAGAGAATATGGCAGCAAGCAAGGCAGCACGTCCTCCAGCAGTCATGTTGGTCTTACCAACAAAATAGGCCTTAAATGCAGTACCATAAACATGGCGTTTAATAATATTGCCATGCTTCGAATTGGTTAATAAAGGAAGAAGTAACAAAGATAAAGGATGCTCCTTTTGCTCCATCATAATCTCGCTAATCATTGATCCAAGATGATCATATACCAAGAGATTTATCCCCAAGGCAAAACAATATTGGATGTGAGATAAATGAGAGAACATAGTAGGATATTCTTGATGCAAGCTCAAGAATATCGACGTTATGCTTGGTAAAATAGCATAGCAAAAAATAGGTAGACTTTTTGGATGAGTAAACAAGCCTCGAACATATAAGATATACGTAAAAAAACATTGGAAATAGAATCTGAATACCTTGTACTTTAGAAGTTTTGCAAATAAAGGAGAATTAAGAAATCGTATCATGTTCTTTTCTTTGCATTATTCTTTCTATACGCTTGCTGTGTCATCTTGGTACGCTCTTTACGATCTTTTTTCTTGTTTTTTTCTTGATCTTCCAAGTCACTCTTATATTTATTAAGATCATCAATCTTATCATTGTAAAAGAGTTGTTTTTGATAATAGTTAATAGCATACTCATTATAATATTCGACACTAAGTTTATGACACAAATAAGGATTTGCTTGATTACGCTTACCGGTAGATCTTGAAGCACCACCGGACATAGGCAAGCCTTGAAACATGCGAAACATACGGTAAGTATAAATGCTAATCTTCTTTTTCAAAGCTTCGACAATCTGTACTCGCAAACGCTTAAGAACGTCAATAGCATCAGGAATGCCCCTAATGACACCTTTTTTCAGCACATAATGCAATTCTCTTGCAAAGATTACCTGTAAAGGATGATTCAACAAAAAGGCATTTATTCTGACTGCACGTGTTTTTCCGATTCCAAATTGTGTTTCAAATGTCGATACACACGAAAGATAAGGTCTTGTTGAATAACGTATTGATTCCTCCTTGAATAGTAGTTCCATGATTAACGTTTCTTTCCCTCTCTAGTAGAATAGAGATCTTCTCGTGAGAAGATGCCTTTCCCTGTGTATGTATTGGGTTGCTTAAACTGGGTTATTATTAGCTTGATTCTTTCAATAACCTGAGTATCATAGCTAAAGAAGATGATTCTACGCTTAAATACCTTCGATTTAAAGGTATTTCGTACTTTTTCATTACAGAAATAGACTTCTGAGCGATGCACATCACAAAAATACTTGGCCCTTCTCATCTTAATCCTTTTATTCGAGTAGTTTAACCCATGAAATAAAAGCTCGAGATAGGAACCATTATGTTCTCTCAATTTAGCAGCATGATTTCCTAGTACTATAGATGCCTTATCAGGAACAAATAAGTTAGCTGTATTATCTACAAAAGTATTCAATAATGTATGTTTACTCACATTAATATTACTTATTTGTGGATAGTTTATAAGGTCCATCATAGTTATACGGTAAATTCGACTAGTACTCTGCCTTCTACGGACAGGTTATTCTTTAGTAGCTCTGGTAGGCTCATTAACTGTAAACCACGCATATTCGATATTAAATACAACTTTCTTCGGCCTATAAGACCTTTTCTGCTAAGATAGCTCACTGGCGTAAAATCACGACCAGTATTCTTAAATAGTCTTATATCCGCAATTGCTGGATTCCACCTATGACAAAAATTAAGGTAGACAGTCGCCCTTGGGTATAACTTCTTTCTTTGAGAAGAGTTAACCAGGGAAAAGCCTCGAATTAGTCCGTTTTCTCGCAAAAGACGCAAAGTTGTTATACACATACTGTTCACTACTATATCACAATGTTCAGATCCACTTTTGTTATGTGCTTTTAATAAACTAATAAAGTCAGAGTAACGTTTTTGCATGGTTAACTAAACAAATAAGAAAGTAGTGAAAGAAAAGCCCCATCAGCAATTAGGGACAAATCTGGCTTGTTATTAGCTGAAAAAGCAGTACACATCAATATACTAAACCAGTACACCATAACAGTAGTAATCCTTGTGTTTTCTGAACCTGGTTCTATCATTGGCAATGTTTCAACAATCTCAATATCCAAAGAACCTACATTTACATCTCCAATAATCAAAGGTACAAAATATATTACTATTATGCTAAAAGTAAACAATATCATTTCCTATTAATTTTAAGCATAATGTTGTTAAGGTAAAGGTCTTTCTCTTTACCTTTGAGATCACGCTTAGCTTGTAGACTATCATTTATTTCAATAGCAGCCTCAGCAGGAGCTTCTACTATTGAAGAAAGTACTGGTCTCGTACCAGCCTCAATCGTACAACTCGTAAAAAGTTGCTCCTCAGTAGGTTCTACCACATTAGGAGCAACTTTTTTAACAGATGATACTTCAGTAGCAGGTATCGATATACTATCCGTAGTTCTCTCAACACCAACGCCTTCAATAGATGATACTTCAGTAGCAGGTATTGATACACTATCAACACCAATTCTTTTGATAGGTGCTGATATACCAGTAGTTTTACTAGTATTTTCCTTATTAACAACATTCGGCTCAATACTAACGTCTGTAGCCTTAGCTTTATCAAAACGTGGTTTTTTCTTACCCTTTCCAGTGGACCCACTTTTATTTCTCTCTGGAAATACCTTTTTATCGGCTTTTTCCCACGGTATGATCTTCGTGGTCTCAGAATACTGTTTTACATATGGATATAATATTTGAGCAGTTTCGAAAAAAGTCTGAACTGCTCCGCCAGTAGTAACCTTATTTTCTGCGAATATAGCCCTTATATTTGCTATTAAAGCCAGACACCCTGGGTGAAAAAGACCAACGTAAACTTTGTAGAAAACCAAACAAAAGGCTTTATCATCAAAATCAGAATTTTCAGACTCGTCCTCATTAAAAGTAAATTGATTCCGACTATCATTACACATAGGTAGGAAATAATTTGCTAATCCATGTAGCTTAGTTTTATGCGCACCAAAAGTCTTATACTCCTCGATATAAAGGACAGCCACAGCCAGAAACTCTCTTATTTCTGGCGTATATTTCCTCAGATAATGAGCCACTTCCCGCCTTGCTTGTCTTGGAATAGCTGGGCTCTTAATACCTTTTAAAACTGCAATGATAAGTTCTGGCATACTGAAAGATCGCTTATATACCCAATTAGCGTCGACCTTAATGCCCATAAGACTAATCAGTATAGTAGGTAGACACACGAAGATCATTGGACAGAGATCATTCTCCGCCAACTTGTATTTTTCTGTATACGTTTTCTGTGCGTCAATAAGGGTCTTATTTTTAACCCTATACACAGAATTTAACTCAGCTCTACTGGCTGATCTAGCAGCTTCAAGTTGAGATATAAAACTCTTAAAATAAAACACCATATCAGGTGCTTCAGAACTCATTTTAGTGATTATCGCTTTGATATCAGTGTCAATAAAGGAGGTTCCTTTGAAAGGATCGTCTACCTCCTTATTTACATTTTCCAACATAGAAAGCGAGAACCGGGTTTCTCGTATAGGTCGGTCAACAACGGGTATCAGGGCTGATAATAATAGAATATGATCCACTGAAATAGACTCCCAAAATAGACTCAGAATAAAAAATTTCAAATATAATCTCATATTACAGAAATCGCTAAAAAAACAAGGTATCCACTTTTTACACTTTTTGGATGGTATTCTGGCTTGTATCATTTTGTATAAGAAATTAAGATCTAAAGTAATAGTCACGTTGGACGAAGGATTACTCTCCTTCTTTACATTATGCATTTATATGCATATAGCGGTAACTGGTTGTAATACCTAGCCTATATCGAAGTAAGTTTTTGTTTACTACCATAGTAGATAATCCTTCTTATCTAATATATTTGCCAAGATAACACATTACTTTGGCTAAGCATATAATAAGCCTCCTACCTCCAAAGACACAAGTAAACAACTAACATGAAAAAGCTAAAAATACCATTCAGGGAAATTTACTCGGTGTCGATAAAAGATAATTTTAATATGACCATTGTTAAATTTAATTAACATAAAAAAAGACCAAAATACATGATTTTCAATGACTAATCTAAGCGCATCTGCACGGTCAATATCAAGCAGTTCTGAACCTGCTCGGTTATAACGTATTAGTCATAATCAATCAAGCAAATATGCTTAGTAGACCAAACCAAGATGCTGTTAGGGTTGTGAAACAACACATTTCCCCATTTGTCAGTCGATGTAATCTAAACGGTTTATCAAACTAGGGAAAACGAGAAAGGACCTTCTTTTATAGATCCATGTGCAACGTATTATGATTTATGGGCTTAATAGTACTGTGTAGTAACACCCTAATGCCTCATAAGAATTTAACTTTAAGAACGAGATGAGTGTAACCTGTTTTTGCATATTTTAAAACATGAGTTTTGAACTCATATAGCCCTTTTTGGATAATAGTTTCTAATAAAATAAGGTCTTAATTGCAACAAGTCGTATTGTCGCTACCTGAGAAAACATATCTTAGTAAATAAAAGATCGTTTAATATAGGTACAGATATAAATTTGGACAAAGAGTTTATTTGATAATCAGGAGCAAGTATTATTTTACAAACTTATTAAAGTAAAATCCTTCATCATAATGCAATGTACTTAGAGAGATTAACGTATATAGCCTTTTCGCGCAATTCCTTAGGTACAGGCCAAATATTGCGGTACTTTCGGAAAGCCTTTCGAGTCGCAATACTACCGCTGGATATTGAAACCTAAACGTTGGCCTTCTTTCCTATAATGGGCTCAACCACTCTATACAAACAGCACGACTAAAGATCCCTTGTTACTTTAAACTTTTTCCTTTGTGTACTTGCAATACAAACCAACAACATGATTACCGTTCGTGCCGTAGCTAACGAACTTATTTTAATACTTTATTATACGAAGAAACATGGTCCAGAATTATCGCGACTTTTACTACTGTACCTGTTTCATTTTTATATAAGTTACACACACATACCTTTTGGCTAAGCATAATCATTACTTAGTCTCAATATAAGTTGCGTCGTAGCGAAAATCACTATCATGACGTCAATGTCTTTTCATTCTCACAAGCTTAAATACCTTTCTCGTCAATGTCTTTTCATTCTCACAAACTTAAATACCTTTCTCGTCTTAATATAAGTTGCGTATCGTGACGTCAACTTTTCATGTTAATAAGCTTAAATAGTAGCTAGTTTTCATATATGTTACGCATACTGAAAAATCGCTGAAAATCACTGTCATATCATTAATTAGGTACTCATCCTCCAAGAGCCACAATTCAGGATTAAAATAAACAATACGCCGATTGTAGATTATCCAGGCTCTAGATAACATATACTCCATCCATAAAATAGCTACTTGTCCTTGATCTTCAACAGAAGTGTCTTCCTGTCTTACGGTCTCCTCAGCAATTTTCTAATGTCTTTTAAAAGATGGAAAATAATATTACCTCATCCGCCCCAAAAAAAAACGTACAACTCAAATTACACAAAAAAACGTACAACTCAAAATACAATAATATTATAGCCTGTTAAGGTTAATATTCTTTTACCTTAAAACGAAAATATAGTTTTGATTACATAAAAGATGACATATTTCAAGCCTAAATACTAAATTACTCAACATTATATATACACACATATATAAACAGGCATTTAAACCTAAAAGATCTCTCTGAGTAACATATTCAATTGATTCAAATTTAAGTAATTATATCTTGTAACTCTATTACTTTACATTATCTCGGTATGCTTTATCTCGCTCTCTCTCTCTGATACCTTGTATAGCTTAGAGATTTTAAGCCACTGTAATATATATAAGTAGAATAAATCCTCCACATAGTCAAATGAATTAAATGACATATACTGATAAAAAGATCAAAGTTATCATAGCTATGTACAGATATTATCCCCATGTACTTTGTTTTGTACAGCAAGATATTCAGGAAGAGTATTTTATCGCTAAGATTCACAAATATACAGTGATTCCTTTTGCCTAACTGCTACTTTATATACCTGAAACAGTAATCAAGCAAGCAGGTATAGTACTATATGATGGTCCTAATTACCTGGATATGCACATATTCACATCAGATACGTTTCATCACTTTTACTCTGCTACTCTTAGACTGAGTATATGTCTACTTATTTTAATGAATCTTTAAGATAATGTATCTTCTCACCCAGATACGAGGTACAAGATAGCTTTAGTACCATCTATTATATATGCCACGTCTATAAGGATATGGAATACTGCTATTATGTATCGTCACCATGGCTAATATCGCTTCGACTGTAAAAACTATATAATACTTTGTAAATGAAAATGCATGCATACAAGAATTAGTCAACATATACTTAAATTAAGACCACGCTACTATTCTAGTTAATACAACTATTTCAGCATGATCTAACTAATCTACGCATTTACCTAATCCACCTCGTGCTGGATGGTTACTTATATACGCTTGTTATCCCTAAATGTTATATTTGTTCCTAGCATAATGTACCACGTCTACGATAGTAATACTAGAAAATATAGATAATATATTACATAGTTTTAAAGAGACCAATAATTCCTAATGCTTAGTATCCGTAGACTATTATCAGGTAGTTATAATCCCAAAAGGAAAGATAACAATCCCCTTTATTAAAAAGGAGACCCTGATGTGCAATAAGATACAAGATCTTATAATGAGTCCTAGTAACCTAATACTAGTGTCGACAGTCTATATATGATTTTGTGTATGGTCATATACGGACTGAGTACTCAGAACTCACTTCAAATAAAGTGGTTCAATATCTTACGATATATATATCACGGACCTATCAACGTCGTATTCTTCACGATATCCAAACCTTTCACCAGCGTTTTTTACTTAGATTACTTCAGCAATTAAACAAAAATTCTAGCTAACAGGCATGCTATTAACAGCCTGAAAACAAGAGAATTAACGTCCCAGTCCTCTCTACTAGAAACATTTTGTGATTAGTTTAAAGGAATAGTAATAGGGACCGAACTGTCTCACACGTTCTAAACCCACTCACGTACCACTATTAATCGGTAACAACCGAACCCTTAAACCTCTTGTAGCCTTAGATGTGATGAGCCGACATCGAGTGCCAAACAATGCCGTCATAGAGCTCTAAAGCATTATCACCTGTTATCCCCGGATACCTTTTATTCGTTGGCAATACCATTTCCACGCATAGGTATCGATTTCTAGGACCAATCTTAAAAAAAAATTCTCTGAAACACTCGTCAGTGTACCAGTCAACATCAATTAGCCCTTGCGCTAGCTACCAATGAATCTGATAGTTGTGACATCTTATGTACGCACTCCGTTACCTTTAGGAGGCTACCGCCCCAGTCAAACTGACCTCTTCCATGTAATTACACCTAAATCTTTGTTCTAAGTATTTTACAGGGTTGCCTAGCCGGTTAAAAAACGCGACAGTCTTAACATCTACCATAAGCTATATAGAACCGCCGAAATTAGGCATTAAAGCTTACAGTAAAGGTTCACAGGGTCTTTCCGTCCGCTATTCCTATATCTATCTTCACAATAATCCAATTTCATTGAGTCTATACTAGAACAGTGGGGAAGTCGTTACCATTCGTGCACGTCGGAACTTACCCGACTGGGAATTTCGCTACCTTAGACCGTCATAGTTACAGCCGCCTTTACCGGTATTTAGGAATCCCAGTCTTAAAAATATTTCATAAAAACGCGATTCGTTTATCTACTGGCACCGGGCAGGTCTCAGACCTATACATCATATTTCTACTTTGCAGTCCTGTGTTTTTAATAAACAGTCCTACCCCCTATTCTGTGTCATCGCCATCTTAAGCTTACGACTCTTCAATAAGTATAATAAATTGCCCCCGAAGGAGAATTTATATATCTATACCTATATCCAAGAAGCCAAGACGTTCATTGAAAGCGACCCTCTTTATCCCGAAGTTACAGAGTGAATTTGCCGAGTTCCTTTAATATAGTTTCTCATCACCTTGGTATTTAACTAGTTTACCTGTGTCGTTTTGGTACGGTATTGTTTGACTGATTTTTCTGATAAAAATACAAAGCTAGTTCTACTGTTAAAGATAACAGCTCTCCTCTTTTACGTCTCAATATCAACTTCGTTTATTTTTCTGTAGTTAAGACAAGACCGGAAAGACTCTGAATAAATTATTAGAATCAAAGGGCCTTTGAGTATTGTTTTTTTACAAAATGATGCTAATCTTATTATTTTCATCAATAGCAGTTATTGCTTATTGCTATTAAACACCATATGCACCTTTCACTATACTTTCGTATCAGCTCAAGGCAATACAAATCTAGTCTACAAAATCATCTCCTTTTCCTTTGCATTAGCTATGGAATAGAGGCCGTATAACTTTTACCTGGTTTGCAGAGGTAAAAAAACCTTTAAACATTGGGTGATAATTATATAAATTATTAAACTACTTATACTAACATTATTCCATTAGATGATATTACTATAGAAAAAACTAATGATTCTGCTATTAACGTGAATGTTCCGTAGCTTGGTTTATAAGCAAAATTCCTTTATTTTAGATATCTTTCACTAAAAGCATAGCTGTAACGCTTTCTCTAAAAGGTGCTGCTTCTAAGCCACTTCTGCTTAATCAAAGTAAGAGATATCTTTTGAGTAAACTTATATTGCGGACCTTAGCTACGGTCTGAACTCTTCTTCTCTCGACCGAGGATCTTAGCACCCCCAAGTCTGTCTAGCATCTGCATTTAAAGAGATTCATAGTTTGATAGCGCTACCCTATTACAGATATTTATAACGCAGATCGTCTTTACACTCCTTAAACCATATGATGCCGCCATACCTAAATATGTTTCGCAGAAAACCAGCTATCTCCCAGTTTGATTAGCCTCACCCCTAATCGCAAGTCATCCCATTCTTTGCAACAGAAACGAGTTCATCCTCCAAAAGTTGTCACGCTACTTCAATCTCTCACGATTAGATCACTAGTTTCGGGTCTAAGAAAAGAAACTTAAACGGATTATAATTTGCTTTCCTACGCTTTAAAAATTGATAAGCTTCTTCTAATCTTATCTCGTTAGTCCATGATACAAAAGTACGTTGGTACTGTTTTATAAACAATGTCAACTGCTTATAAATCCACATTTCAAGATCTATTTCACCCTCTTTGCGTCGAGTCTTTTCACATTTCCCTCACGTACTATTTCACTATCGATTTTTCTATGTCTTTTTTCTTTTAGTGGGCCTAAAATCTCAATACAATAATGAACCCGTACTCCCTCCGTTTCTATTTATAGCGTAAACAAGACTATAACTTTTTTTGTGCCCGTTTATGACTTATATATAAATAGAAATAGCCTTTCACGTTCGTTCGCCACTACTAATGAAATCTCTGTTGAATATCTTCTTATAATTACTAAGATGTCAATTCATTATGTTTGTCTAGGATAAAATCCTCTTTGTTACCAAGACAGGTATGTCCTATTTAACGTAATATCTTCCAGGACAATTGTGTCATACAACCTACAATAGAAAATCTATGCTTCCGTCATGGATCCTTTAATTAGATAGTCTCTATATCTTATAGCATAAATAGTCGTTCACTTAATTGTATATGAAATTCTTTTGCGCTCTAAAATTGCCTAAAATAGCAGAATTTAGGCTATCCTCATGAAATAAGTAGAAAAGACTAATATCTTAAATGATTCCACCTTAATTTAAATACATATTAAATTTATTGCTATTAATAGCTCTTAAACATAAGAGCTATACCCATACTACAAGCTAATATTATTATTCAGTCAACATACTAGTCATACTTCAACGCTGTATATTATAGCTTAGCATAGCACACATTACATATAATCCAGCTTATCTCACTAGCATAATAATTCCCTATTACCCTTTCCCTTAACAACTATACTGATAGAGGTAGATAAGTATACCTTTATTATGAACACACTGTAAAGATTAGTAATTTATAAAATATAAACGGTTTACCTGTGTATAGACTAGTTACCTCAATCTTACTATGCACGATATCGCTTGCGTAGTACGATATAAAGTATCATTCATAGTAAAGATCATCCACTTAAATTAAGCCTAGTAAACGGTTACTCCTGACGTATTACAAGCCAACAGTGTACCTACTACAGGATCATTTAAATTACTCGCATATTCATGAGGTATTATTATATAGCTTATTTTACTCTACTAGTAACGAATTAAGCTTTATATAGTAAGTATCCTGGTATAAAGATAAATAATCCTTTATTAAAAGTGGAGTCAATTAATGCTTATTAAGTATAAGCGGATACTTTTTCACCTACATAAAGGCTACTTTTACCCTAATTATCAACATATTAGCTATCTTATACTAAAGGATAAGGCTGATGGCAAATATAGATATATCTATGATACGTATACTCTACTAGCCCATAATATATACATATACAATAATACTGCTTATTTTGATCACACAAGTAACAGTAGACCGTTCTTTCTCCACCCCTGCTAAACCTCCTTTATTTATAAACTTAGTTGTATCATAAAATAAATGATTAATCTTGGCATATTTCTTACTAGATAGCATGAATACGTCGAGACGAAGTAAAAAGACTACTATTTGTGTCAACAAGGATACCCCCCTACAAAACGTCTCTTGTTCAGGTATAGTAGTATATGATTTAGCCATTAAGGCTAAAAGATAACAGGTAGATAGAAAACTATCTCTAAATGTAAAATAATTTAGACTATAACAATTGTTTATGCTCTAGCATAGTAATAGTAAGACTTAGTGATAAGCGTAGCCAGTATTATGCGTAGTGGAGCAATTGGTACATTATTTTGCTAATTTCAGGTTTAATTAATATAGTTTAGCTTTTATTGACATTATAGGCTTATTTTACTTATTACAAGAGATATGTATCATTTAATTGGTAATTGCTATGAACCATCATAATATCTTGGGATACTACTAATTATCTTATGCAGCCAACAATACCATAATGAGTGGATTACAGAAGTACTATGATTACTTTCACCATCTTAAAACTTTGCATTAACTAAAAGAGTACCCTGATCTTAACTATGTACAGAAATACCTGATATATTATGAATAGTCCATTTTACATAGTTCTTTTATACAGTATCTACTATAATAGCAGTATTCCCTGTATATATAGAGTAACAGACGATAGTGATAGCGTTACCATGTATACCTATACCTGTACCCATACCAGACTGAGAAGATAAAGTATCACAAAAGGTCTTTCAATCAGGTTTCACCAAAATAGACATAGTTAGCACAATAGTAAGTAATAAACATTATCCCATAGAAAGCTGGACCTCTTAATAAGCTATGATATATACTAGAGAATGCTTATTTAAGATAAATAAGCATATAGCCTTGCCCATGAGCATACATTATTGATGATCTAGCAAACCTTGTACAATGGAGATACAATGCGAGGATTTTGACTATTTACAATATGCTGTAGACTACAAGGAAAAGTTACAATTATATAAAGGATCGCTTTTATGCCTAAATTGGATCCAGGCATGAACAGGACGCTTACGGAAACGAAAATATACTAAGCAGGTTGCAAATGCAGGGTACCTCTATCAAGATAAGACCTATGATGATAGCGTGTACAGAATACAGAATATGCAGTACTAAACTATTACAAGAGATAGATATGGAATACGGATATGGATATGGATATGGATAACATGCTCAGTAAGTAATACTTCGTGGGTATACTAAAATATGATATAATGTATAAAAGTATTTACACTTATTTATATAAAAAGACTAGAGTAAATATATCCCACTATTCAAGCTAGAATAATCCTAAATAGCTGTTTACTTTTTAAAAAGATCGAAGACAATATCATTACTCATGTCTGAAATCCTAGAAGTATAGGTTTATACTTAAGTGTAATATGAGATATACCCCCCCTTCTACTCTATCCCAGGTAAATATAAGAAATCTTTGATACTTTATTAGTTATTTCAGATACCATAGGAGAACTATTCATTTTTACAAAGTCTGGCAATATGCCAGCTATGACAGAAAAGATAAGTTACAAGGCATTAATTAACGTAGAGTAGCAAATAGGGTTACTGACAAGCAGTATGATAGACAATGTTGGTTACATTTTAGTCTAGTAGGTATATATGTATACACCTCCTCATAGAGATTATAATTTTACATGAGTAAAGGAGTAGGTACTGTCATGAATAAGCGTGATCCCACTCTAGGTACTAGGTAGCTCTTTAAAAAGAATCAATCAATAGACTTACTAGCTAGCTTTTTTATTCTTGTTAAAATAGATTTATACCTGTATTTTAGGAAGTGGATAGTAGAGGCGTAGTTTGTTTACAGTAAACGGAATGCCTTGTTGATTCAGGATAATAGGAATAATTGAAGTGCTTATATTGTATACAATCCTTAATAAGGTATCACAAAAGATACCTTGACATAATATTGATATAAGCGTAGCATAAAGATATATGCTATCCTGTATACAAAGGGAAAACTAGTGTAATTCTTATTGAATAGGACGAAATATAGCTAATTGATACCCCCCAACCCTAAATGTGGAAGGGTATGATACTTGTAAGCTATCCAAATACGTCATATTTTCAACTAATAGAATAAGCAAGGTATTTTGCAAAGTGGAACCAAGTTTCCACGGTATGTAATAAGCTTAGTGTATCCAAGGCTCATTAGGATGTCAGCTATATGATGATACAGTGGTGTAAAATAATAGAGGTAAAGGTACCATTGATCCTAAGGTATATTCACATACTGAAAAAGCTCATTTAAAGATTCTTCCAGTGATACCAGTATTGAGAATACATGATCACGCTGAAAAGTATGAAATAAAAGGTATCTCGACCGAGATACACTGTCCACAGATGAAATATACCATATTGGATGATATCCTGGCTATTAGACTAGTAAAAGCTTGCTTTTAGGCTATATTTACCTAGTATTGTATACTTACAGTATATATAGAAGTAATACTTATTTCGTATCATGCCCTTATTTTAAGAAGCTTCTCTACTAAAGGATCCATATTTATGGATATCCTGCTATGATCATTGGTCTTAGTGGCAAATAGTGTCTACAGATATTTCTACTTGTGAGACTTGATGGATAGGCTTAAGCGAGGAGGTAACGTCTAGGCTATATGACAGACCTATTAAAGTACCCTAAAGGGTAATAAGCTAGATGTGAATAGTTCACTGCTCTATAGCATATTGAGACCTAATTGATGTAAAATAGGATTATTCAATAAAAGAGCTCTTTTAGGTAGCAAATTGCAGGTTACAAAAGGTATGATATACTATTATAGCTAAGGATACTTTTCATTCAATGACGGCTATGCTAGGATGATAGCTTCAAAGCCATAGTATAAGGGAGCAGGATAAGTAACCAAGTTATTGTACAAGATTACCCTGTATTTTTGACCTGTGGTATAACCTTGTGTTTATTGTTACCATAGCTGTATTATAAGCAATGCTGATCTGGTGGTCTAGTTGTGACAATCTCTGATTGAAATATGATATTGTGCTATTCTCATGATGATATGCTTTGCTAGGGCATCCTTTTATATACAAGCTGCTCTTTATGACCTTTTCTAGTGATCCATTTCCTCTATACCTTTAGAAAAGCATAAAGCTGTTATTCTTGGGTATTCTAGTCCTTATTTTTATCAAGGCTACTTAATGTATATACACAGCTATACAGCTAAGCAAGGTATCTTTAGGTATTGCACCATATCATTCTAGTCAAGACCATTAAGTTACCTCTATATATAACATATCAAAGTTAAGGATAGCCTATGGAGATATGATATAAGATACTAGCTGTAGGTGTAATAGAAGATATGCCATGTACATAATTGAAAAATACTCTTTATATGTAAGGGTACATTAAGCAAGTAATAAAAGGAAACTTATTGCAGACCGTAGGTCGTCTTAATAATGGGTGTATAGACGTTATATAGCTAGCAATGATCTCCTAGACAGACGTTTTGTTGTAGTATTTCTTTAAAAGTAAGCAGAATATGTTGCCTTGATATATAGATATAGCCCGTATAAGCTGTAATCAGATCTAAGTAAATTACGCTATTAATAAGATATAGCACAATATCTAGTATAATCCTCTATCCCCATCTGTGTATTATTTAGCTAATAGGATTACACAGCTATTTATCAGATTATTAGCAATAAATTACCTTGTTTTTAGTATAGTGTCATACCTCTACTGGATGAAGTGTAATACTAAGTACTGTTTACATAATAAACAATTAAGTATGTTACTCTTTTGCAAACGCTACTACCTTATACCTAGCTATAAGCTTTACTATCATATATCCTGCATTTATATAAGAAGTATCGCACAGATCTTTAATATAATGAACAGGCTATTTATTGTTGATTATGCTGTATACCCTAGGACGATTCCGTGACCATAGATAATAGGATAGTATATGTATATTCATTTGTATCAATATAAACATCATATTATTCTACTGTTATCTTGTTTTTATGAGCCAGCATGCTTTTGTATTCTATTACAACCGTAGGTGCTATTATAATAGCTATTTCTGACATTATTCGTAAAATGTGCCAAAGTTTAGCCCTACATGTATATATCAAGCAATACCCGTGATTTCGTACCTTTATTACACACCATTTAATGATAACCCTGTGGATGTACGTAGACTTATGCTAATTGATGACATCCTGTTTGTTTTAAATAGAAGGGTACGTACTCAGCTAGGTATGTACTAGCACTCATAAGAATATTTCCACAAGGATAAGGAACATGGAAGTATAGAGGCATTAAGCCATGCTATATTCTCTTATAATAAGACAATAACAGAAAGGTAATTAGATATATTTATTCTTTCATTTATCTTAAGTAAACATATAGCTTAAACATAAAATAACTGTTTCCTTTAGTATATGGTATGAGCTTTTAACAACCTTCTACACCAGATGTTCCATAGAGGAGAGTATACTAGATATATCAAGAGGTATACCATATAATATACTCATTTCAGCTAAAATAAGCTTATAGCCTTAGCCAGGAAGTATAATTACCCTAATGCAAGGAACTATGTACGATGGGAATACACTGTAAAGCGTGTATCCTAGGCTAAACTGCTATAAAACATATCAGCATGCTCAGGAAGTACTACTCCCTTCCCTGGTCCAAAAGTATCTATACCTATTTACATATAACTGAATTAGCCTAGCCTAATATATCATATCTAGGAATATCTGTCTATTTTTTAAAAAAGATCCAAAATAGTATTTCACAGGTAGAAATTCACACCATTATGCTACACCTCCCTCCACCAGATGATAATATAAGAAATCTTTGCTCTTTAATACATCACAGGTAACATATACTTACCAATATGACCTTATTTTCAAAAAGGTATCCCCCCCAGCTATCATATATAAAGGATAAATCTTTAACAGGATATTTAATGAGAGGAGCAAGCTAATTTACAGGATTATGCAGACCTATTAAGTTATTAGACAGATAATCTATCAATATCAGCATACTTTACATCTTTTCCTATACTGTAAGAAGAGGCAAATACTTGCGGATACTTTTACACCTTATTTCTATTTCTGTCAAAATGAGTATATATCGATATAGTATAGCCTTGCCATAAATATTGATCATACTTTATCTATAATGATTTATAACTTCCCAGTTTAATGTACATGCTATTAAAGCAGTATTTACGAGATTAATTATAATACCTCCTTTATGTATGCAATATGAAGATTATGGTAAATACTATGACACCAGTATAGTATATCTACATAGGCAAATTCTCCCACTATACAAAGGGATATTATAGACCCTACATTATAGTCTAGGCATCCTGATATGCTATCTTATGAGACCTAAATACCTCTGCCATAGTCATGTATGATCTTACGAGAAAGGAGATACCATCTTAAAACACACTATGTTCTATCTCTGTTATAAACTATATAATTCAGTTACTTATGGTTTAATGATAATAGTAATCAATTCTTGCTATTTTCTTCTAGTTTAAAGTTAAATCGAGGATATTACCCAACATGGATATATGGGTGGTACTTTTATTCTAAGCTTTGTAACAATAGGCTAGATAGCTAAATAGCTGGTCTGTCTTTTAAGTTATCCCATGTGGCATGCATGTATATCCTACAATGGTTGAAAATTAGATAGTATGATGACACCTGATAAACACGAAGCCATGCTTTTACAATATTGCTTTTCTGAGAAGATAGTTAAGGTACGCTTCTCTAGTTTCTCACATTTATTCTTAAGTTTGGGTCATTTCTTGAATAATACAAGAAGCGATCTTACATTATCCTTATATACCTTTAAATAGTATAAAAGTATACCTGCCATAGGCAAAGTTATAATATCATCCAATAAAGCGTCAACCATAGCTATACGGATACTGAACTGCATGAATATACCTATCTCCTTTTGGGTAAGCATATCATTATGTCCCATTTTTGCGACCATACATAAGCAAAGCTTCGTCAATTATTAGCTATCTACCAGAATAAGTCCAATATAGACACACAGCCCCAAAATAGGCCTTACTATAGCTGCTAATTCCAAGGCTTACATATGATGAAAGAGGGTCTTGTAGTAATGCACTTAAATACACACTTATTATCTCGAAAATCTTCCTGGGATATCCTTATACATCCTTTCATCTTGGATAAACCTTAAATAAGGTTTCAAGGTATAAATTCACAAGGATCTTTTGTATCTTACTATTTTCATATCCCCGAGACATGATATATACATCCCCTCGTTCCTTCGTATAAAATACATATAGCACTCTATATTTAATCAAATTAGCCAATATGCTTTATATACAGTAATAATGTTAAATTAAGAATATCTGAAATAAGGTGATATATGCTAAGATAAGTAATAACATACGCTATAATAAGTAATTTAACCTTATATCACCAATAACAGCTTCATCTCGTATCTCTAAATACTCTTTCAAGTCTAAAGGATACTTTTGTCTATTTTACATAATGCATCATATTTACTACAAACACTCTTCCAGGGATGACTATAGCAGTATTGTCTCAATAAACTACTTTGATATTATATCATGTTCCTGACGCCCGCAAAGATATGGGTAATCTTCTAGGTAAAGAAAGATCTTGTAAGCCTGAAGAAGATATCCAAGATACGATAGTGAAATAGCAAACTATCACCTAGCGTACTTTTATATATCATATGCAATAGTGATCTTGTATTGCCAGCATAACTACTAAAGACAATATTAAAGCTTTAGTACGCTAATTTATGCTATGTAAAGGGAAAGGAGCTTGCTTATACATAGCTGCTACCCACACCATATAATTACAAACATACACTACTTACTTGTTAAAAACATGCTATAATCAGATTTCCTGTCCATGAGACTACCTGCTGGCTTGTTTATACACCCATACCATTTAAATATAGCTGTATGCTTATGCTAGCTATAGTATCCTACTCAAAAAAGGTTACAACAGCTTCCCTATGCGTATATACGAGATAACTTGAAGATATACATATTACTCTAGGATATCTTTTTATGCTAGTCCATACCCCATTAAATATAGCATCCAAGGGGGTATACTTAATAACCCTATTATTATAAAACTAGCAAGACATTCCTTTTGCACACCTAAGTTTCCACCATATGCCTCCCAGGATGTACATACATATATATCACCCTATTATGTAGATCAATCGACTATTTTAAAATAGCTGCCTATAATCTTATTCCTGATAGCCCTATTTCTTTGCTTATGCAAAAATATACTTCCTACCTTACCTCATCTTCCTTCGAGGAGATATGTATCTCTAAGACTGGAATGTGCCCAGTACAGTCCTTTCCACCCTACTACTTGTCAATAACCCTATTTCGCTCCTCTACTGTAATCAATCCTAGGAGCTTTCACAACTCCACGTATTGCGAGACTTTACATAAATAACCTGCCACAAGCATCTGTGCATATAGGATAACCTTATATACAACATAAGCATAAAACTGTTAGTAAATAGCCCCATCCTGGTCCCTTATTCCACAATCAGTTAATTCCCTTCCATTATCGTTAACCCTGTCCAAGATAAATATGACCTTTTCTTTAAGAGCATACATAATACTTAAACCCTATTCAAGCTATCTACCAAAATAGCATATTTTAGTCATATTATTATTTGCTTATGCAGCATGGCGAACAGTGTGCATATTCGCTTGTGGTCCAAAAACATACCCATTCCGCATCATTATGACATCGATCCTGAACTCATTCTATGTTTAGAACCCATCTTCTTACAAGTGCGATTATTATCGTCCAGCATATTACAGTATACTTTGACAAGCTGCCAATATACATCACTACCCTAAGCTTAATATGATCTACATGATGTAAACCTTTAAATCATGGATATGGATAGGACTATCTCTATGCAACAAAAATATACCCTAGCCTAATAGCATAGTTTCTTATCATACCAGACAAGATATCACAGGCAAATAGTTCACCCTTTATCTATTTAGTTATCTCTGGAATAAATACATTAATTCGAAGATACTTATTCTTTAAACCTCTCCCATAGAATGTCCATTTTGCATACACCAGACATCTAGCCTTTATTCAATACACCACCCCTCTTATATGTTTCAAAAATAGCAGATATTAGCAACATGTTATACAGGAGGTACTTTGTGTACATTTATATCTCTTCATCTAAAAGTTACATCTATGATCATGGGATATAAAACCTTACACGTACCCTTCCATTTTGTGAAAGGCTATCCGACTAATTAAGCATACAATTTTCTCTCTCTAATATGAAACCCTTTTATAGGTTACAAAACTAACCATATCTGAGGATACTCTTTTTATACCTACATACTATACACCCCATATTCTTATTCTTGTAAATAAGTAAGTAGTAGATATTGAAAGATTTTATTTAACCTATAGCTTTTTATGAAAAGCTACTTTCCTGGGACACCATAGCTTTGCTAAATTGGTTATGCAAAAATATTAAGTACTACTTTAGTATATGTCCACATAAAATATCTATTTTCTAAAATAACCAAGTTGGTATATCTTAAAAATAGTGAATTAACAAACCTAGGGTACATTTTGTCATACCGTAATTAAAAATCACAAATCAGCGTAGCCTATACAAAATCGAAACGATACCCTCCCCTTAGCCAACATTACTTTCTCGCATTACCACAGATACTTTATATCTATACCCTATTTTCACATAAGTGGATATCTACCAGGGTATTTTATTTTAACAGTTTAGGCATATGCTATTACCTTAATGGCACGTGGGTATACATAAAGATGTCTCAAAGAATATCTTTACACAGAGAATACTCATTGTCATCATTTGGCACCTTATTACAACACCACCTACTTTATCGCCTTTTTATCCTTCTGACTACGTTTACAGTAAACACTACCTCTTTTAACATAATCCATTTCAGCATATTCCTCTTACATACAATCAATCCTTTTTGAATTTCACCTTAGATAGACAATTTACATTAACTAAATATCCTACCCTTTTGTATATCTCAAAATAACATTTCTTATGTCAGCGAAGCGTTGCACAAAATGCTCCTTAAACATTTCTTTATTTTAAACCTTGATGTAGCATTGTATAGATGTACGAATTATGCAAGCACACTGATAATGTCTATTTTACAAAATGCTATTTAGTATAAATGAAATCTTTCACTACTGACTAATTAATCATTTATGCAAATACGAATTATGTCATACCGCATATGATAATAGCAGACGCATTTAGTATTTCTCATTTCATAAATTACCCACACCCATGGGTATACTATTTTTAATAAGAAGATTATGTCACAGTCAAGGACACAGTTTACGAAATGCCAGTTTTGATGGACACTGCATCTTGCTTAAATTGTCTACCTTCAAATATTGATACGTACACAGTCACTTAATGTTACATAATTGTAAATTCACTTTTTGCTTATTATCAAAAACTAATCTTGCTAAGTAGGTCGTATTTCTGATTATGTCGATATACTCTTCTATTTTAAAATGTACCCTTATCCAATATCTTCATTATTTATTTATAGCAACATTACAAACCCATCTTGTCATTTTAATGTCATGAAAATATACGCAGATAATCCTCCAGTTTAAACTAAGTACCTATACCTCTACTAGGAGTTATTTATATGTCAACCCTTTATTTTAAATGATCCCCAAAAGTATACTCCTGCTTTTATAAAATCTCTCGAACACTATTTTACACGCTTTCCAAAATGTCATCTACACCTTTTAATGCCATGGTGTGAAATAGAAATACACTGTTATCTCTTTAGACATTATTTTGATACTAAGAATTATACGTCTTATATTAACTGACTTTACCTGCTAGTCGCTCTGTACTCTCCCAGATACTCTATGTAAATAACATGTCTTAATTTGGTAGACCTTTTACGATACTCAGTACATCTATTGTTGGAGATGGTATATCGGGGTGATAGGGTCGAACCTACAACCTCTTGCTCCCAAGCAAGCGCTCTACCACTTGACTACACCCCGATATATTTCATGAAAAAGGGTCGGTAGGCTGCGAACCTACATAAACGTGGTTGATTAAAAGTCAATTGTTTTATTAAATTAAACTACGACCCCCTTGTGAAAGTTTATGGATCCACGGGGAATCAACCCTAGTTAATCGATTAAAAGTCACTGTTCTGCCATTGAACTATGATCCGCAAAATAATGAGGCTCTTGAGCCTACGCCTATAAAGGCAAATCCCCCTGCTAGGATTTCGCCTAGCCCACTGGATCATGAGCCCAGGGTGCTTCTACTACACTACAGGGGGAAAGACAAAGGTACTAGTTCGTTCCCGTTATCGGTTACTCACAAAAATTATACAGTGACTTTATATAGTATTAATGTATAAACATTCCTTTGTAGAAAAGCAATGAAAGTAATCCAGCAGCAGATTCTTCTACCACCACCCTGTCGACTTCACTCCAGTCCTCAAATAAGGATCGTGCGAAATTGCCAAGGAGGTCTTTTAGTTCTGTTGACAATCAGTCCATCCGAGAACAATTAAAAGCTGATCCTTAACAAAACGACTTCTTCCCTAAATATTTCCATAGCGTACGGGCGGTATGTGCTAGACTCGTATACTAATTCACCGAGCGTCATTATCCACCGATTACTAGAGATTCCAACTCATGCTCTTAAGTTTCAAAGAACATTCGGACTGAGATATCTTTTCATAATTTGCTCAAGCTCACGCCATTGCAACTTTTGTCGATTATCAATGTACACATGTGTAGCCCAGAATATAAAGGCCATCTAATGACTTGACATCGACCTCTCTTTGATCCCAAAACGTATAAGGCAAAAATCCTATTTTAGCTTACTTTTCACAGCGACAGCAATGTAAAAAATATATGCAACTAGGTAAAAGGGTTGCGCTCTTCATGGAATTAACCGAACACTTCACAGCACAGCTAACGACAGCCATGCACTCTTGTCATAGATAACCGTAAACCCTGCTACTGCCATAGGCAGGATTTATCGAAATATGCGCACAAGGGTCTCGCCTAGTGATTACTGACGAGTACCAATCCTGTAACAGCAAGTATCAATACAAATCCTGGTAAGGTTTTTCGCGGTATTCGAATTAAACCACATCTCCACCCCTTGTACAACCTCCGTCAATTCCTTTAGTTTAAACCTTGCGCCACATTCCCCAGGCGGTATTTCACGCGTTAGCTTTAAACCCCCTTAAATTCCTACTCCTAAGCTACATACCTGAGTGGTATGCAATTGTGAAAGAAGCGTTACAAAAGGACGTTAATACTCATCGTTTACGGCATGGACTACGAGGTCTCTAATCCTCTTTATACCCATGCTTTAGTGCCTAGCGTCAGATGTAGATCGAATCCCGCTTCCGCCTTTGAACGTCTTCCATTATCAATAATTTCACCCTTACTACAAGATTTCAAGCAATCGTCCCTACAACTCAAGACAAGTATTTGATTAAGATTAAAGAGGGTATAACCACAGTATTTTACTTAATGTTTGCTTGTCCACCTACGCACGCTACGCCCAGTCATCACGAATAACACTACCCCCCCCGTATTACCGCGGCTGCTGCACGAAGTTAGCCGGGCTTGGTATTTTTAGAGAAAGTACCAAATGGTTTTAAAAACTTTCTCCGAGTACATATCTATCAAGCAATTGAATTAATACGTATTCCTTATACGTCCATAGATAAGTATTACTACGTACAGTCATTATAATCCGAAAAAGAGAGGTTTAGGACAGCTAGCCGTCGCAGGAGGACATATTTTTCATATGCAGGTTATTATCACATTATAGCTGACAAAAAGTTCTACCCTGTTGTCCAGTTTTTAGCATCCCTCACGCAACATTACAGATCAAGCGTTAGCACATCGTTCACATTCTTTACTGCAGCTTCCCAAGGAATCCGGGCCTTATTGCAGTCCCA
>Ga0209005_1000002_pt1 | contig 99291 bp, 29 predicted proteins | sample TexAe_RefH0_O2_FD_187952 | JGI IMG/M metagenome (GOLD analysis project Ga0209005, IMG submission 187952) | Forest soil microbial communities from Davy Crockett National Forest, Groveton, Texas, USA - Texas A ecozone_RefH0_O2 (SPAdes) (version 2) | ecosystem: Environmental > Terrestrial > Soil >... | reverse complement strand
TCAGATATAGAAGAGCTCCTATGTACAATCGTATCTTTAAAGAACGTGTACTAACATAGGAATTATTCTCATAATATCGCTAGGAAGCATGCGTTCAAGGTGTTATGACTCGAGGAGTGGCATCCTTATGATTTAAGGAAAATCACAATTATGAAAATTATAACAATATTCCTTTAAAGTGCCGGTCGGAAAAATGGAGACTGCTATGATCGTTTTCTAATACGACTCCTCGAAATGAGGGAAAGCCTATATATAATAAATCAAGTTGTGCTAGGATAAGACCTGGGTCTATCATGGTTCCTTGCTAAAATGACTAACCTTCCCGTGCTAATATGAAGCATACATGGAAGATCTAATCATCATTTTAAATATTTCTCTAAGGTATTATACCCCCTGAGGGTACATATATACTGCTGTGAAGCACCTAAGGGTGAGTTGGTACCCTGTTAACCTCTGAAAGGATAGTACTAAATTATATGTTGTCATATACGTGTCCTGGTTTTCATCATTTGCTGCTATACATGAGTAGCGCAGCACATTCATTAGCAGATGTGTTGCTATTATGGAACGTTAGATATAGTTTTGGCGAAGTTGACAGATGAAGAGGTAGGTTATTCTACTAGAGAATGCAGTAAAGTAGTAAGAGATATAAGACTATAAAGTAAAGGAGGTGTAAGGTGCGGAAAAAGTATAATGTTAAAGAAAAAAGACAAGGTATCTATCTCTATATGTAAAGTATCCTATAATAGCATTAATAAAGAACAAGGTATCTAGGTCTATCTCTATATGTAAAGTATCCTATAATAGCATTAAAGTATACTGTTAAAGCATGAATAAAGAACAAGGTCTTTTTTAGATAGGATATTCTACTAGTAAAAGGGATAAGACTATAGAGTAAAGAGAGAGTAAAACGTGAAAGATAAGAGAAGAAGGTGTAAAAGTGCATTAAAGGATCCAGTTCTAACATTTCCTCATAAAGGGATACTAAAAAGATATAAGGAAAAATAGTAGTATAAAAGAAGGTGGGTAAAAGAGATAGTAAAAAGGGAGAGATAAGAGAAGGAGGAGTAAAAGAGGTGGTAAAAGTACAATAAAGTATGCGGTAAAAGTATTATGTTAAAGGTATTAAGACATGGCCTCTAAAGTATCCTATTAAAGTATTAAGACATGGTCTCTAATGTATCTATTATAACATTAATAAGGAACATGGTCTTTTTTAGGTAGGATATTATACTAGTAAAAGGAGTAGTATAAGGTATAAGACTATAATGTAAAGAAATACTAATAAAGGAGTAAAGGAGATAGTAAAAAGAGAGAAATAAAAGAAGGAGGAGTAAAAGGTGTGGTAAAAGTGCAATAAAGGATCCAGTTAAAGCAATAATAAAGAGCAGGGTAATTAAAGTATAATGTTAAAGAAAAAAGACAAGGTCTCTAATATATACTATTATAGCAATAATAAAGAACAGGGTAATTAAAGTATACTGTTAGGTATGAAGAGGTAGGTAAGACAAAGAGAGAAAGATGTAAAGGGATACTAAGAACTGAGAGATAAAAGAAAATGGGGTAAAAGTGGTGGTAAAAGTGTGTATAGGGTAATTAAAGAATGGTGAAAAAGGGATGAAGAGGACTAGTTTGTCAGATCCCAGGTAAAAGGGGTAAAATATGGTGAAATAGGATGAAGAGGACGATGTTATCTGATTCCAGGTAAAAGGAGTATAAGCTAGTGTAATCCCAGGGATAAGGGGTGCAATATGGTAGAATTAGAGAAAGAAAGAGATAATGTGATACAATGTATGGCAAAGTATAATATTAGAGAAAGAAAAAGCTAGTGTGATACTAATAGAGCCTAGAGTAGAGAGAAAAGGTATAAGGGGTGGGATAAGGAGTAAAAGATGGTAGAATTGTAGAAAGAAAGAGCTAGTGTGGTAAAAGGGATAATCAAAAAGATATAGAAGGCTTTAAGCCAAAGGATAATAGTTCTATCTGAAAGAGAGAGTGTGATCCAAGGTATGCTAAAGTAGAATAGTTATATATGAAAGAGAGAGCCTTATGGCAAGGTATAAAGAAGATGTAACTAGTGGATAGGAAGAAAAGGGGTCAAAGATAGGTATATGGTGGTAGAAGGATATAGGTATAAGGTTAAATAGCTATTGTCAATGATCATTAGTTATAAGGATATAGTTTAATCAGGTAAATAGCTATTATCAAGGATCATTAGTTATAAGAAGATATTAATAAGAGAGAGCTTTTGGATAGGAAGGCATGAGGTAAGGATATCGTGGTATATAGATATAGCTTAACTGGGTAAATTACTAATATCAAAGATAGGTATATCCTGGTATAAGCATATAGGGTAACAGCGTAAAGAGCTATTATAATTTATCAAGGATAATTATGTATATGATAAGGTGAAAGACTAATGTATCCTAGGTATAGACTAATAGGTATATAGTGGTATATGGTTAGATAGCTATTATAATTAGTTATAAGACTATAGTAATAAGAGAGAGAGCCTTATGCCAATGTAAGCCAAGATGTAACGTTTTGGATAGGAAGACCTGAAGTCAAAGATACGTATAAGGATATAGTTTAACTGCGTAAATAGGTATATCCTGGTATAAGTATATAAGTTAACTGTATAAATAGCTATGATCATTTATCATTGATCAATTATTATTTATTATTAGCTATAATACTATAGTAATATTGACCATAATAATACTAATACTAGCACGGTAAAAGATTATAGTAATATTGACAAGGTGAAAGACGATGTAGCCTACGTATGGACTAATGATATAAGCATATCCTTTAACTGTTGGATTGCGTAAATAGCTATTATTATGTATATGATTATAGAAATAATACTAAAACTGACAAGGTGAGAGACTTATGTATAAAGACGATGTACCCTAGGTATGGATTAATAGGATAAGTATCTAGTGGTGTATGGTTAAATAGCTATTATTATGGATAAGACTATACTAATACTGACATAGTGAAAGGCTATGTACCATAGGTATGGACTAATAGGATGAGTATATAGTTGTATATGCGTAAATTGGTATTATCAATAATTCTTAGGTATATGGATATAGTTTAATTGTGTAAATAGCTATTATAATTGATAATAATGGATAAGACTAAAGTATAAAGGCTATATACCCTAGATATGGACTAATAGGATAAAGATATAGTTTAACTGTGTACATTGCTAATATGAATGATAATTATGGATATGACGATAGTAATAAGAGATAGCTTGCTGATAATAATAGTAATACGGACAAGGTGATGTAGCCTAGGTATGGACTAATGGATAAGTATATCGTAGTATAAGCATATCATTTAACTGCATAAATTGCTATTATAAATGATAATTATTGATATGACTATAGTATTGACCATAATACTAATACTGACACAGTGAAAGACTAAGGTATAAAGATGATGTACCCTAGGCATGGACTAATAGGATATGGTGGTATATAGTTTAACTTTAGCATTGCAAGACATGAGGTATATAGTGGATAGGTATATGGTTAAATTGGTAATATGAATGATAATAAGGGATAAGACTATAGTAAAACTGACAAGGTGAAAGACTAATGTAGAAATAAGAGTAATTATCTATATTTTATATTGATTAATAGGATAAGTAGATCAAGTCCATATTCTTATAGTAAGGATCAAAATGTATATAAATGCAAGAATATAAGATGGACAGTATATGTATACCTATCTATCGATCTATCCATCTGTATAGTATAGCATCAAGAAATAGAATTATTTCAAGAGATATAAAGATAGTGCTGGTTTAACAATAGCTAAAAGATGAATATAGGAACAATATCAGATATATGGCTGAGCAAATAAGATAGGTTTGGAGAGATTTTGTACAATTACAAAACTTGGTGATAATTTACTAATTGAGGAGAGTAACAATAAGCTGTTATCCTCCTAGCAATATATGACAAGATTCGCTAGCGAATAAAGTGAGATATTATGCTTATTTAGGCTTAAAGGAATTACAATAGCCTGGAATACTGCATAGGGTAGGGTAGCGTAGCGTAGAGGGCTATATATTGATATAGCCATTGTTTAAATGGAGTAGGTGATAATGGTAATAGGGTCATAAATATTCCATCTTTTTAAGTACGGTACAATACATAAAGGAGTAAAAATGATTTGAAGTATATAGTACAGTATACCATAAGTAGCAACATAGGGTCTATTCGTCCCGGTGTATATGGACTAAACTGGTGGGTTATAGTAGGCATACTTGTGGTGTAATTAGAGTATATGCTTTACATATAATGCTATATATCATCTTGATAAAGACACTAAATATGATCTCTCATTTCGACACAGTTCGGTAAAAGCGTAAATTAGCATGGTTATTTTAAATTTATTAGAAGTACTACATAGCATTATGGGTTACCTTACTACTTACGTATGAGATGGTTGAAATAGTAATATCAGCATGCATATGCATAAAGGCGTAAAATCTCGAGATTGCTATCTATTATGTCAATAGGATAACATAATTCGTATAGGGCTAAAAGTAGATCTTATCTATTAGGTATAGGTATACTTGCTAATAGAAGTAAAGAAAGCATTAGTTTCAGGCTAAAATCCAGGATACTCTATCTTAAACAAAAGTGGTCTATATAGGTTAGCCAGTATATTGGCAAATTCTGGTGATTTACTAATAGGTTGACATTGACGAAGCTAAAGAACAGATATACTTGTATTTAGTGTACCGCTTAGGGAGCATGTTAGTCTCGTCTAAATAGTATGTTTCATCTTCTTAGAGTGGAATAAGGAGTCCTTTTAGTATATCTATACTCAACCAACTTGGCATACAAAAGGGTATCTTTAGGCTACTAGCAGAGAAATGAGATATTCTTAATAATCACGGTTATATGACACAATATGTGTCAAAAAGACGCCTGTATCCAATCAAGGTGAAGGTTTACCGCTGCTTTAGGAGATTTAGGAGGGTATAGAGTTCCTTCAATGATGATCTACGCTATTCCTGTAGAGTATACACCATACAGATATATCTATTTGGGTAATTAAAGGTTCCTATTTTAGTAAAATGTAGGAAATCTTGGTTATACTCTAGATCTGGCATATAAAGCGTGAAATATCGAGCACAGTTTTATTAAAGACTTGCAGGCCTATATCAAATAGAAATTATTGAGTCAGTTAGCAGAAGATGATTTAACAGCTTTAAGGCTATTTCTGGCAGGTTCTTGACATCATTTTGTTTAAGGTCTAATATATATATATACATGATACATTACAAGATAATAATGTAATGTTATAAATCTTGATCAAAGAAGGCTTTAATATGTTTATCTTGCTATATAAGAGTAGGTCCTGTTATTAAGAGTATATACTAATAAGCATGCTATATAAATATCATCAAGTAATTAATTTAATTTTCATAGCAATTAGCAATATATGAATTACTCTCTTTCATATGTTTCAAGAGTTACCAGACAAGCTATATATGTATGTCCTTTTATATAGCTAAGTTATTGCTTGATAGCAGGAGGACGTCAGTATATTCTATCTAATGGCTGTGTATTTCACTTGTGTAGCCAAAAGGAAGTATACATTATTAGGCTATATCTTATTTACTCACTCATTCAGCAAATTTCTGAGATAAAGCAAGGCATAGTATAGTATAGCACAGTAGTAAACCCTTGACCTTATTCCTATTGTACTTGTACTTATACTAGACTAACCCTTCTAAAAGAGATGTAAAGATATGCTATATCTTTTAATAGAAGATAAAACCTATTTTAATGTTTATAAGAATAATGGTAGGATCTACTTTATTATTGTACCATAGCGAAATATAGTAGTGGATAAGGGCTAAAATATCTCTTTGCTATAGTAATGGCAGCTGATTACATATTTCTCTACGAAGATCCCTCTTTATGGTTGATTGCTAATAATGGAACATAGTATCTTACTTTTGAGTATTAACAAGCAGCAATAGGGATAGGGGTATCTTTGTGTATTCATTTAGCAGAGGTCTAGTAAAGGATACAGATTTAGGTGTATGCTGTCATACGGAGGGTAATATAACGCTTTTATGATCGTGGTGTTACTACAACACCTATACACCATATTTTTGAATTTTACCAGGTGTATTTTGGCTAGTATAGATTAATTATAAGATATGGATTGTTTAGTATGCTTTTGTGGCCACAATTTAGTCTGTTGCTTTAATTAGCTCTTTCCTCTTTAGAATAACCATCTTTGAAAAAAGCTGAACTAAGCTGTCAGTATATGTATATGTATAATAATAAATACCCTCATGTCATGATACAGGTCATAATGTTGGCTATTTGCTAGCCCACTAATTAGCTTTAATTTCTCTGTATATATTAATTATCCTCCATGCAAAGGATTAACTATACATGTAAGCCTACCCCGTAAGGCTGGAATAACTTTAAGGTTATGCTACTCATCCCTTTTATAACTAATGTGTCACCAAAGGGCAATAGCTTTAAACTATATTTACAGAAATGTAGAGATATTACATATCCTTTGTCATTGCTTACACACTAGAATAACTTATGCTACCTATCCTATATATAGTATATACTTGCTATGATCTTAGATTTCTCAAGTAAGGAAAAATAACCTTATTGTTCTTAATTAAAAGGTATAAGTATAAAGTACAGGTTATATTTGTACTATTTGGATGGTATATAACTAATATAGCAAGATTATCTACCAATATACATACACTCTGTAGACAACGTTGCTATATTCGGATAATTTATGTGAGCAGCTTTATCTGTAGCAAATATCTTACTCTTGTATAAGCCATATATATATATAGTCTATATTTTGTCAGATAAAGGGTAATATCTTCCCTCAGCTTATCGCTTATAGCGAATATCCTAATCTAATACATAAATGAAATACAAAAATATTGGTATAAGTAATCAAAAGTTAAAGATAAGACTTGTACAAAATAGCTACTATAATATTGTTGCCTGAGAACATGACACTGCATACAGGAAGCTATCCAAAGATATGATCAGTAAACCTCTTAAGTATAAAATAACTCTAGTAGCCTTCAAAGGCTACCCCATGAGTCCACAATCAAGGAACAAAGAGTAGTGTAGATTATCTTGATACAAGGCTATAAGTATTTAGTGGATAGTGCATGGTAGTAAAATAGTGTATCTGGTAGCTGACATTACTTTGAGTATTACTAGCGGGCTATTTTGTATCTATCCTGCTATATGAAAATAAGGCAGCCTTTTATTGATATGGCTCTTACACATATACCCTTACGTGGGTTGTAGCTCTATATAAAGGGCAGGATGTGTTCCTCTATCAGCAGATAACTTTAATAAATATAGGGCTTGCTCTAAGTAATAGTAAATGTTTACTGTATGACATATTACTTGTATACATTTATAAGCTCTCTATTATTCGTACCCCCTATTAGGAGCTTTCTTGATCAATTAATAATTAAATAGCCTATAGGTATAGGCTATGCGATCAAAGAAAAATGCTATATTTGATCCTCTCCTATCAGCTTATCTGTCCAATTTCAGAAAGGTATAATGAAATAAACCTACCCAAGATCATATCCAAGGTTCACGTATACAGATATCTATAAAAGAGATATCGCTATGCTGATTGTGCATATGTCGAGTATACCTAGCAGGTTATCTGTCATGGCATACAAATCTAGCTAGTTATTTCGCCATATCATATATCTAACACTAATAGCTAGTAGCAGTAATAACGTATGCAGATCATCCTGAAACAATTAAAGCTTGAATATTAGTCATTTTATGGGTGTAAAAGGAATTATTGCTTTTCGCTCATTATAATGTTGTTCTTTACGCTATCCCACTCATCCATTATATGCTAAAGGATATATTTGACTATAGGTAATAGTGCTGTGTGTACAAACATGCTAGTATATATATATAACTTGGAAGATTTCTTGTATTATATTATACAATGCCAGAGAATTATTAAATAGCCATATTGCAACAGCCAATATCTATCCAGTTTTGGTCATAAGCAAGCAATAGCTATCTTATATCAACATAGTACGTTTACCCTGGTATGTATATATTGATAAATATCCCCTGACTTATAAGATATCGCTTTATCTTACTAGTAATCTTGTCTAATTGCTCCTTATGCTATTAGTTTATATCTTGTATGTAAAATTCTCTGTTTATTTCTAGGACACATATTTCACAAGCAGGAGATATATCCGAGATAGCCTGGATAATATGTATATTCTCGCCTCCTGTTAAAATAAAGGCCATGTGCATATATATATATAAGACTATCATGTATAAGGGGTCATCTGCATGTATAGTAAGGAGAGTAAATAGTACTGGCAGAAGGGCCTGCTACTAGACTATTTTATACCGTTACCCTACACCTTCAGCAAAAACTGTACTGTTATATCCTTTATCATCAAAGGAAGCCTTTTGCTATATGATTATTTCTGGTATCATCCTAGTAGAATGAGATCTAATTTCAACCTTTTGTAAAGTAAGCTTCCTTTTCCTGTTTACTCTTACTTTAAGCATTTTATGTCTATCATAATTGCTGGTAGCTCTTACGTATGTTTATCAATAGTAGCTTCCAGTTATACTGTTAAAAGTAATATGGATATCTATTGGCTTCGATATACCAAAGGTATAGCATATTATGCTAATGAATGCCTATAATAATTAGTTATATTGAAAAGAGCAATACTTCTACGGGTATAATACTATAGGATCCTTTTTACGAAACACATTTGAAGGGGAGAAAGGTAGACGTGGCGGGTGGATAGATAACTCTATGAAGAAGAATAGGAGGCAATATAACAGGGTATTGGTGGATAAGGAGCATGACTCTAGGTAGTAGTAGTGGTAGAAGGATCTCCTACTGGACTATTTTTGTGATGATATCATCCAGTTTACGTACACGGTGAAAGATGTATGTAGTATAACCTGGGATAAAATTATAGCTATTTTGTGCTCTATATATTACACATTACTATTTATCAATAGGAGTATAGTGGAGCCTACTCTATAATATAGGACCTGGAGCATAAGATTTTAAAGCCCTTTTATCCTTACTAATTTTTGTAGAATAATAGCGTATAATCTAGGATTAGCAACAGTAAAACTAGCATTTATATGCAATTTTGTATGTAAGCTTGAGCTAGTATGCTTATTGCCAAATAAAGTATTTTGGTTCTTATAGAGTAGTATATAGGGTGGGGTACTGCTTAAAATTATTTATTCTTTAGGTAAAGTCTTTTAAGGATATAATATTCTTCTTTATAAGTAAAACTCCTGCCTTTTAAACCTGTCCAGCGATAGCATACCAAGATTACTTAGTGGTTGGAAGATATTCACTAATAGGCTAGAGTAATACTTGATATTGATAAGCTTTACAATTAATCTAGGAAATATATGGGATAACCTTTCTATATGAGATGGCGTAGCTTTTCTTTTTGAACTAATCTATCAAGTAAAATTGCTTATTTTATCTATATTTATAGTCTAAGGGACTACTATGTATGATAACTGATTTTATTGTGAGATATAATGATCATAATACAGCTTTACCCTTGCTAAGTAAGTATAATCCTTCCTTTAAAGAATTATGTCAAAATGGTTAATTACATGATAATAATAACTGTGATCGTGTATATATGGTCATAGGGTATAAAAAACACATAATTATAGTACTGTTAAAGGTTAAGTATGCTTAAGCATACTAATTATGTATAAAAGTGATCCTTTATATACAAAATAGCGAGAGCAACAGATAGTGGTATAAGAATCTGCTACTGGATCATTTTACCATGCCTAATGGCAAGAAAGATACATTTTATTGTAACATGCTGGTATCCTCGTCTGTAGAATAATGGATTCTTTTTCAGCTCTGTATATTAATAGTTACTGTTTTAAAAATAAGCTTATACTTTAGTATATCAGCTGTAACTGGGTTAAACATTAAAAAGCTATGCTTGATACACAGGAGAAGGTAAGCAATATATTTAAGTACTTTGATGCTCCTACTTGCAAACAGCTATTAGCTGATATCAAGATATATACATCCTTATGGAACATGCGTAAACGATGCTTTGTTTTAAAGCTTGGAAACAGGTGACAAATTCTACAGCTAGATAGATAATAAATATCATGCTATATACATAGCTGGGAGATACTTGTTGAAGTAATGTAAGGTACTCTGCTGTTATAAGAATATAAGTAACTGCACAGTTTTATAGGATCCATAAAGTGGGTATGACATACCTATTGATGTATATAAGCCAAGCGTAGCTTTGGCAGTTTATGTACTCTTATATCACCCATGGTTATATGTCTAGTACAGTGCTTTTACCCCGGATATCTTGCATACCTCTTCCTATGCTATTTTGGTGTCAAAATAGCAACTTATTAAAGGTTACAGGTACAAGCTTGACATGATGAAACGCTTATAGGTATAGTATATAGTCTTTCTATTCTTTCTGATGGCTTTTTAGCAACAATAGACTTTAATCTTAGATTATCTTACACTTTTACAGTGGATATATAGTAGTGTCAAAATCTAGCTAGACACGTATTGTATTTACTGACCAAAAATTAAGGATAATTTGTTGCTGTATACAAGTGTACAAATGATATTGCATATAACTGGTAGTATACTACCAATAGCGTAAAATGTTTAAGGTGTTGTATCTAGGCTATAGGCTATTGCATGATATTGTAATAGTGCAAGCTTTTATGTGTTATTAAAGTATGTATGGTCAGGTATCCCATTTCAGTCAATTGATCAAAGAAGATCTCGCATGATACAATCTTGGGCAAGTTAAACCAAAATTACTCTCTTAATATTTAATAATCATACCTGCCAACTCGAATCTTGATAAAATAACCATACCATGTCACATTAGGTTAGTTTTATGCTGAACCTATATATAATGTAAAGTTTTTGCTTTGTGCCATATATACCAGACATAGCTATGCTTTACCTATAATGCTATAAAGGACACACAAAACAGGTTATTATAGCCATAATAGCTTGATTAAATCAGCCTAATAACCTAAAATATAAGCCTATCATAAAATAGAGGTAGAGCATCAATATCTTTTAAAAGATTTAGTACAATCTAGTACAATCAGCTTTTATAATGATAGCTTCCTTAGGAAGCTATTAACAGACTACTCTTATCCGTGAGAAGGTAGGCTTAAGCTATGATGCCTAGGCATATACATAATTATTTAGCATTAGTATAGAATAAAGAACAGCATTATTTCCTATATACCTGATTATTTAAGATGGTACTTTATGTCAGCTGAGGGAAAGAATCGAATATTGAATCAGTAAGAAGCTTTCCATTTTTTCTTTGCAAATTGGTGATATTTCAGCTATATGCCTTAAATATACTGTCTCCTTTTATCCTTAGTGTTTTCTGTATAGTGTTATATAGCTCATAGCATTAATATGCTCCATGCACATACCTTTGGGGTATCCTATCTCAAGATATCATGCAATTGTCTCCTTATTAGCACTTTTCTTAACCTATGGTGGTAGGCTCTTATAACCGTAGCCAATGCTAATAATAACCACTATTATTGTTGTGTATGGAAGACATATGCCAATACTCTTACGAGTAACATACATAATAAAGCATGCAATACTAACCAAGGAATACCTTAATTTAGTAAAAAGTTTAATATGATAATGGCAGATATAATCATGCTTTGGCATTATCGCTGGATATCTATGTCTATGAAATGATTCACTTGCTGAGATTGGAGATTGGGTAACTCTCTTGCTTAAGTGGGGTATATCTATACAGCAATAGTGCAACTGAAACCTTGAATATTAGGATAATCTATATTTACAAGATAACTACAATTCTTACCCTTACGAAATAGGCAATATTTGTAATATTACTTGTATCAAGGAATTCTTCTTATACTTTTTGAGAGTACTTATTCAGCAGCCATAGTATGTAATAAATAAAGATGGAATTCCCCTCGTAATAGTTTACTATCAGTATGTTATCCATTTTAAAAAGATCCCTTATTGTAGCATACGTAGTCAAAACAAATTATACTGAATGTTAATTTGGATACTACTTGAGTATATGTCTTTGGTCTGTATATATAAGGATGACAGTAGTTAGTTCATAAAATAAAATCATAGCATAATCCATGATACGCATGGTACTTATACATATATATATATGAAACTCAAATCCGCCTATTTGTGGGATATCTAGGGTTATATACCTTGTAAAGGACATTAATCGTCGTAATGTCATTCTGCTTACTTATAAAGCGAACAAATTGGTCCTGTTTAAAGATATATAAATATCCAATGTAATCTAAGATACTTTGATAAAAGTTCAACATAAACCATATGTAGTAATACCACCCCCTGAATAATCCAGCGAATTGGGTAAAAGGGCGTAGTTTGGCATAACCTGGAGAGGAATGGTAGCAAGTATCATGTATCATGAAAATAAGTTAGCTGTGGATATAATCAGCAGCTTCGGGTGAGAATGGTATCCTTTTAGGCTATAAACAGTACCTTAATCAATATTTGATAAAATAAGTGAGCCAATAGTGTAAAATATCTATCGATAAAGGATTCTTTTGATTATAGCTTTTCGTATTCCTGTGCTGTTATTTTAATATAGCCATAGGCATATATATGATGTTCTAGTAATCTAGGGTAACAACATAGTGTTATAGCAATTTTCCTTAATATACTATATTATCTTTATTTCAGACAAGCGCTAGCTATATTATTGGATTACAGTACTTAAATATTGTAAATAGCATAATTAGACTTAGCTAAGAAGCGTGTATAAGGATACTCTGTTTCAACAATATGGTAGTATATATACAGGTATTAAAGCTACACTTATTATAAGCAGAGGAATAGTAGATAATTGAATCTATGACTATAGCTTATTATTCATATAGTAAAAGTATCCTAGTATAATTCTGCAAAAGTTGACTATTTCTATAATAATTAAAATAAATACCATTTATATATATATTTAATCTCCATATACGCGAAATGGTCTTTAAGATATAGAAATTAAGTAAAAGAGGATAAGATTGGTTCATCTATAAGAGTAGCTGTTCGATGAGACATATGGAAGCATTTGCTTAACGAGAGTAGAGATTATCCTATAAATGCTTGGGTAAGTATACGTATCCTTTCTATTAATAGAGTAATGCCTTATGTGACTAGGAGAATACCTTTATATTAAAAAACAGGATTATACCTAGTTAGCGAGCTAGTACATCTAGTTTCCACGCTGATGGATATGTTCTTATAGATTAAATGACTATAGATATGTATACTGATAATTAAGCCCCTTAAACAAAATAGAGGAATGAGAACCCTTTTACTAAGAGAATAGCAGTACAGGTATTACTTATCTTAGACTAAATTTTAATGTTTTACAAGTGGAGCCATCTTTTAGCTTAAATCTTTGTATACAGGGATATTCCTAGAATATAGAGGAAATATCGAGAGAGAGCCTTTTTACTAAGAGAATAGTGGATAAGCAGATAAATGGTGCTATTTTGAAAAATGGAACCCTTTTTGAGCAGAGGTTAGGTTGTATATGTAAGCTTACAGAAAAAAGAGGATATAGTGTAGGAAAGTTATTACTTACAATAAGGTAAGTTTTGACAATAGAAGCCTATTTTAGTATAGATTAGGGTATACTCGTATTAATACTAATAAATAGTAATTGCAAGGATAAAGAGCATCTCATAAGGTAGATAATGTACTAGCTGATATCTGTAATATTATAATGATAAGTAGAGGATATATTTACCACCGTTAGCCTAAGTTAAAGTATACAAGGATTTTAGTACCAATAAATAAGTCTTTGTACAAGCAGGCTATGGCTAATCGCCACACTGATATGCAAAAGGATTACCTGGCATCCTACCCACTTACCCACTGCTGCAAGCATTTACCATTCACAGAAAAGGAATCTATTCAATAAAGTATCCCTGAGCTCAAGCGTATTGTCTAAGATAACTGTTCCTGATTGCTTAGATACTTGTATGATTATCTGTTACTAGTGCTATTTTGTATATACATGATAATATGGTATAGCTTGTATTTAATGAGGATAATTATGCACTGTATACACCCTATACCCTTATATAGGATCACATTTAAGCTCTTAAGGATACCTGTACTATTTAATAAAGGAAATATGATACTACTACTACTACTACATGTATACAAAAGCCCTATAAATAAGATAACTAGCTATTTTGAGACACTCTGTCAATCCTTCACTACTTTAGAAAATATCTTATTTTAGCAATGAGAGTACTCGCTCGAAGCATATATGTAAAATTGTACATTATTACTAGTTTTATTGTCTGTAATCACTTATACACAATTATTTTGCAAGAAGTAGTAATATTTTAAATCTCATGCTATATATATATATATGTATAGTATGCTTTAATAGAAAGAATCTAGGGCTCTATTCAGTAGTAGAATATACTCTTGTCAATAGCATGCCCAGAATAAGCAGTAAGGTATAAAAAGAGGAAGATTATTTGCGAAGGACCTTTTTGGTTAAACAGCATCTAACAATGGTGAAGGTATCGAGATGCTTACAAAAGGAACCATGAATATCCTATTTTCAGAGATCTTTGAATGAATGTGAAGCTTGTATTAGGCTTACTCTACCCATAGAAAGAACGTGCTATTATAATAAGATCTAATATTCCTAAATATAGGTAAAAGCTCACAGTTATTATAGGTATTAAATATTTAAGATAAAGCTAATATAAAGAAGTTATTATATTATATTCATTAAAAGATAAAATCATGATTAGAAAGAGATATTATATAGGTATCTATCACATGAAATATATACTTCTAGTAACCAGTTTGTATGCAATAAAGCAGGTTACCCCAAAAGGATAATAATGTCATGTAGGTATCTCTATAGTCCAGCAGGAGATCCTTCTACCACTACTTCCTGGATGACATCTGATGAGATAAACAATGAGTACCAGGACACTTTCAATGTCTGGATGAACCCTCCAAGGTATCCATGCGGAAATGCTGTAACGCTATTACATGCTACAATTTTACTCTTTAGAGGAGCGTCTCTTATTGATAGCCTGTAATTACGAACAGTTATAAAGCTTATCTTCTTAAAAGAATTCTAGGCTAGATTGGTTACATTATTAGCTATACCTGTAAAAACTGATCCCATACTTCATTTTAATTATATGACAAGAGATACCTATGATGAGAAATCATATATAATACAATTTTTGCTAAGAGCATATGGTGAGGGTATAGAAATAGACCAGAAGTAGATACTTCCACCATTACTTGGTATCGTGTACCATGGTTCTTAAACCAAAATTGCTCCTTCAATAATGTGCCGAGTAGCTATAGATAAACAACCTATATTCTTGTATAAATGAACATTTACTTGCTATCCTATAAAATAGCATGTCTACGATAAAAGAAATATACCTATTATACTTTTATTAAGTATTTACAGTAACAAGATAAAAACGTGGTATTGTTTGTTTAGGATCAATACGTTACGAGTAGATATACTGTGATATTGTGCCTCCAATCATAGGTTATATTTCGTGGTATATTGTACCAATTTAGCGTAATAAATTATGGTGTAATATCGTCAAAAATAAGTGATTATATTAACTTCACACATTACTTATGGCACAGTGAACAAGCTTACATGTAAACAGCTTTATGAGACTTCTAAGATACTAGACTGAGTTTAGTCTGCAAAATCAGTCGATATGCAAGGTAATAAATATCAGCAGACAGAAAGATAATTTGGTGTTCCTTTTGGAGGTAATGGGTACTCGTATAAAATTACATCATGGGGTGGTAATCCTCAATTAATAATAAAGTATTTATTCTAGTTAGTGACCCTTATATTGAAGTGAACTAGTTATTCCAGTATCATTATATATAACAATCGCTTTAAATAGCGTAAAAGGGGCTAAACAAGCGTTTTATTGTTACAAGGGTTCAATTTTTAACTATTAGAGCATATTCATTTAGTAGGTCTTTTATTCAGAGTAAGATCTATTGTTCGAAAGTAATAGATAGTTATTATACTATATTATATGTTATGCCTCGATTTTAGTAATAATAGTGGTTTTCCATACGAGGGCATAGCTAATATTCTTATTTCTGCAAGAATTCCTCCTGTACTCAGCATTCTCTGTCTCTTTTCTTTACCTCTAGTATATAAGTAGCTTATTTATGAAAAAGAGGTATATTTAGAGTATGCTTGGTCCTTATTTTGGTATAGTCTTTAAAATATACCCAATACAAAATCTTTCCTTTTGCATGCCTTTATCCCCATATCCTATCCTTTTTGTTATTGCTACCTGTATATATATACACCAGTATATTTCCTAGTAGTAAATCTAGGTCAAAATTACAATATTTATACAGTAGCATAAATCACATACTATATAAAAAAAGGTAATATTTATCCAGGCACTATTGATTAAACCGCAAGGTACATAGTATAGTATTATTACATCCTGAGATAACTATAACTCCTATACCCTGTCCTGTATATAGTATACGACTTACTGCTTTATATTGATTTTTATACATATAAGGATAAAACCTTTGAGCAAATACAGTAGAACTTTTTAATATGAGCAGAAGCATACTATACAGCCAATTTACATTAAATACTCGTGGATAGGTATTTATATATATGTAATAGCTATAACCATGCAAAGGGCTAGCATTAGTAGATTAAAATACTGTTATTGTTTAAAAGCTATATATATATACTGTACGGGATCATACCCCACAGGTGTAAGTTACTTTTACTGCTAGAAGAGCTTGCAAATGGATAGCTGTGGCCTATATTTTGATTATAATGTAAAGATAGTCATTTTATAAGATAAAACAGCTTACCTGTAATCATGACAAATAATAGTTAAATATTGCTTAAAAAGTCTCATTTTCTTCCCTTTTAAACAATTAATCCACTCTCCACTCTTTAAATGCCTTATTCCATACCATGAAGATGACTGGTCCACGGAGGGGTATGGGTATAACGTATTCATGTACTCGTATGCCTATTTACAGCATTAGATAAAATAAAGCAGTACAAAGGATACAATTAAACATACTAATACATGACAAAATAGAATATCAAGATATTCTTGGATTATTAGGCTACCTGGCAGAATTCTTGCTTATATCTTATCGTAACGTTATTTGATGAAGAATCAGGCTAAGATATTAGCATGCTAATAACGTATACTAAAATACAAGTAAGTAAACCTTTCAAAATACGCCAGGTTTATAGATAATTCTATTCTAGAGATAACTTAGCTTTTTGGTATGAAAATATTCTCTTATTAATGGAATCCTGCTATACTCGATGAGGTCATCTTTTTGTAATCACAGTATATGCTTTTGTAAATAAAGGGGTCACTGTATATGTGATGATTTGCTATCGTATGTTGCCAGTTGGATCTATATATAGATCTATCCGTCTTGTTAAACTAGTAAACAGCTCCGTATAGATACATTCAAAATATACCCCCCCATAGCTTCTTATGCTGAGAAAATACTTAATATATGCCCTTAAGTTATACCAAGTATCTCTGCAAGTAAAGAATTATTAATAATAGAGTACTTTATGTGAATATAGCTATTTTTGTACCATACAGAATTAGTCAGCTATAAGATAATCACAATAACATACAATAGATACATCGTAAGGGTAAGGATACGTAAAAATATGACATAAGAAACTAGAGAGTGATATTATGCTACAAATATGTAGCATCTTAAAGTTTCGCTATATGAAACCTTTTGCAGAGGATAAAACCAACAATAGCCTATATGCCTGACAGAAGAGAAATTACTATTATTTGACAAAAATCTATACTTAGACCTGTCTAATTAGTAATTATAGCCCAGCTATACGCTTACCTTGTATTACTATAGGATAATAAAAAGTCTACTACATCTTAAGTATTAGGCAGAAACGCTAAAGAATACACTTGTTCGCTTGTATATAATAGCACTACCGTGGTATGGATATAGGTACTTGAATACTAAGGCTATGATTTATGTGCAAAATATATCTTCTTAAACTAATCAAATAAATAACATAGTTTTTAAGCTTATAAAAGATAAATTTATAGAATATCTTTTAATTTAGACCATATTGCAATATAATGCGATAAAATCTTGCATTTAGGCCTAGATAAGTACTATTTTAGCAAAATAGTCTAGCAGTAGTTTCTTTCACCAGCATAACTATAGATATATGTAAAGGGTCACCTTATACAGGGGCATTGTAGTCCCATTATGTCAAACTTGCTTGGTTTAAAAAAATACTGTGTAATTTGTTATATACTAGTGTAACTCTCCAGGTGATACCATCTATAGCTATATGCACTATTATAGTTAGATTTATTGTATTCACAATATCCTTTCAAAAAATAAGGATATTACTTATTTAGTAAAGCTGAATGAATATACATTAAGGTAATCAAGCCATCTAATAAACCTAAACTCTTTATCATATATACGCACAGTAGTTAGGCACACTATAAAGTGTAGTAAAATGACAATTTAAGCTTATTGCTGTATATGCTATTTTCCATAGAGACATTATTATATATATTAAGTATAAAGGTATATAATTTGTCAATTCAGACTATCCCCTTTTGCTTATGATTAGTAACAGCTAGAGGTTCCCTCGATATACCTTTACTGTATGCTAGACAAAAGCAATATTTAATAAAGAATAGGATACTACCATCAAAAGTATCGAAAAACCCATACTAAATACACAAATTTCACTAAATGACATATCCTCTACTATTCTATAAAGTGCAAAAGAGTTATATAGTAATAATAATAGTAGTAATCGCTTGGATAAATCTAAAAGTATACATTTAAACTCGTTTTATTATCTGGAAGCTAGTTTTATATATGTACTACTCTACTATACGAGATTTATTAATAATTAAAAGAGTCTAAAAAGATATTTAAAATCTTATATTATAAATAATGTACTCAAATATAGCTTTGTTAAACTAATAATCTTCAACATACAGCATGCAAAAAGGATCTTTGACTTCGTTCAGTGCTATGATAAATATATACCCCTTTACCGTTAATACTTTGTGCTACTAATAATAGTAAGGCTCAATCTATAGATTCAAGCCAGGATCTCTTAGATACACCTATATTCAAGGATATACTAAGATATACTCTAGTTAAACCTAAAAAGACTGGAGGCTAAGCTACCTATGCAAACTGTTGGATATATGGGTAACTTTTCACCAAGAAAAGCTACCCATATTATTGTAATGTAATCTAGGCCTGGTAGACCAGCTCGGAGCGATATTTACATCTATCCATCAACATATTGAATTTCTCCCCAATGGAGCTTTATCGAGCAGACCAACTATGTGGAGGTCTGACATCACAACCAATTCCCGGTATCCATACACCACAGTTTAGTAAAGAGCACCCTAAGGTAGTGGTTGTCAAAAAACAAGGTAGCCTTATTTAGCGTATTGCAAGAGATACATCATAATGTATAGATCAAGGGTTCTATGCTTATCGAGGGATATACGGACATTAGCTGAAGCTGAGCATTACCTGCAGAATCCTTCTTATTTAATACCCTTATTATATTGTGTGGTAATCATTTTAAATGTTGTATCTACAGGGATAAAAAACAGCTATGTACATTAAATAAAGTCGCATATAAAAGGCTTCAGAAAACTTCCATAATATTAGGCTAAGCGTGATTCAAGAAATCATGGCCAAAATTAGTAAAGATATTCTGTTATAGTGCAAGAGAAAGATGATGTATTGTTTACCTATAGGTAACCATACATATTATATCCTGGCTGCCATACTGTACCTGCTCTTTGTCTTAATTCTATTGGTAATCTTTAACTTAACTGAAATATACCCATTATAGTTATACTGCTGAAAATGAAGTAGGGATGATCTGATTAAAGGTAAACAATCTCTTTACAGCTATATTAGTATAATCTGTTAACTTTAGACTATACCCATGTAGGAGATCTTTTCTATTCAGCATAAACTCTATTCCTCCAAAGTAACTGTTATCCCTTCTTATCCTATAATATTAGAGTTAAAGAGCTGTAGCATCTATTTGGCAAAGTGATTATACTTATCTATCTAAGAAGAGATATTTATACTCTCTCTGCTTTAATAGTAAAATCTTTGTCATATCTTAAAAGCTATACAAGAATATCTTTTTACAAGATATCGATTATTTGGTATGCTTATGCAAGTGATCTAAAATATATAATTCTTTAATAGGTAAAAAAGAAGCTTTTAGTAAAGAGATACAAGATATTAAGCATAAGCAATGAAAGACTGGGGAGAGATCACGCTTGATTAAGCTATCGCAAGTAATATGTACAAAATGACCCAATATACATAGGAGCATATTGATTATCATTAACCAAGTGATAGCGCCTGTAAGGATATATAAAGTATACACCAGACTATAGTATCCTCACATCACATTTATACTAGTGGTATAGTTATCTGTTATTTTGGTAAAAGTAGAGTTCTATAATATGTGCTCGCTATTAAAAAGGGGACTTAATAGAAAAGCAAGATCATTATCATTATATAGCATATTCATATAATACATCGTTGTAACAAGAGTATAGATATATTAAGCTAGCTTAGCCTATTTTAAGGTACCATAAGCGTTACAATCCTTATTATGAAGGAGAGATCTTAAATGGAAAAGGGATATATACAAGAGATATACTAAATTATTGACTTAAAAGTCTGCCAATAGCATAACCTGATAATTAGCAAGGATATAAGGTCTTATTAGCAGTACAATAATATAGCCTCTTTTATCCCTCTATAGATGAGCATGCATTAATGATCCTTATAATAGAGCTATTATTGTGTATTGGCAGATAACTAGTGTATTGTTTGTACCATCCAAGTATTTTAGATATTACGCATGGGTAACCCTTCCAGGTATACGAGTAGAATAAAGTTATTTACCCTGGTATGCTAAGAATATTACGGTGAATAATTCTGGCAATTTCTGTACAATATCTCTGAATAAGGGTTTTAATCATTAAGCCTCCTCCTCCATTAAGATAATAGAATTATCTATCTATATGACATATAGTAACATTAGTATTATTGTACGCGAATATAAAAGAATATTACACATAATATATACTAGGACAAGATAAGTGCTATTACAAGCAGTATATTTACAGATCTTCAGTAGATGAAGCTAACTGGTGTGAAAATAGCTATTTTCCTAGTTACCACCTGATTTGATCAAATATACCTAGCTATAGTCAAATTGGTTGTAAGTTTAGGCATAGAATACAGACTTTTAAGAATATAATAGGATGCTGCACGCAATAGAGAGAATATGCCAATACTACAAAGTTACTCCTGTAGGATCGATAGAGTACCTGTATTAAGATGATAATGTATGAGTATACCATTTTATCTAATAAAGGATAAATAAGAGCCTGTAAATGAACTAACCAGTTTGGACAAAAGTATCCGCATTATATGATCCTTTAAAAATATATAAGAGTATAGAAAGGATGTTATCACATATATAACCTGTTGGTATAGATTACATAGTTAAACGTGAGACAAATGACTAACATTAAACCAGTAGTTACCCTTGATGATATAGCAATACCTATAGTTAAGTCTTGTTAATATACTTTATCGTGCTTATGCTTCAACATGGAGTTAGAATAACGGATTAACTGCTAGTAGCCATTTTGATAAACCTTTGGGTCTATTTGGTCAGTGGATACACCCCATTAAGGTATACTTATGATAATAGTTATTAACTATATAGCTGAATCATATAATTAGGATCATGTCTCCAGTAGATGGATGTAGGTATACGTTATTCACACGAAAGTAATGTTACACGGTATCAGCTGTATCTGGTGTCCTTATTCATGAAAGAGTTAGTCATATATTGTCAGGTAGACAAGCTGTTATCTTGCTCCAGGAGCATCTTTATCTAGTTTAATGGATATTGTCCATCATGTCAGAGCACAATAAGATATATATTCTGCTGAGTAAATCTTTATTAGAAGTTTTGCATCATTCAATAATACTGCTATAAGGCTTTTCATCAAATATAGCTTTAGCGATGATATTATATATGGAAGTAAAGATCTTTTTGGTAAGCTACAGGCATAGGCTTATTCCTATAGATATAGGGAAATCTTTCTCTAGAAGACAATATACTGCTAATAGTGCTTAAATAGTAGACTTGGACAAGATAGTAGAGGATATATTCAAGCTATTACTATACTGTCCAATGGACAATAGTAAATGTCTAGTAATGACATGAGATACTAGCTTAGTTATTAATGATAAATAGTACAATGATGTTTAAGAGAGGTATTACATAAGGTATAAACTTTACATGCATGTTACTTTATGATTACACAAGATACTGATAAAATCTAGGGTGAATCTTTAATACAAGCATATTCTTGGCGATACCTGTTTAATATATGTAAATGTATGCACTGTAGTCTTTATCTGCTTGCTATTACCTATACCATATATCTATGTCTGGTTTAATAGTAATATGGTACGCATTTATCTTTGGTATACTTCTTTAACCCTCAAAATAAAAGTAAGACTAGGCTATAATATACTTACGGAGAGTACACAGACAGGGTACCTATTCTTTGTGATCGTATCCAGTTATCTTTTTAACTGCTAAGTTAGTGAAAGGTTAGTGATGCTTTATACGTACAGAGAGTAAACCTAGCCTATACTCTCCTATCATTTTTAACAAATAAGCTTATACAGTGATAAACCTTTATCCTCTTCTTTAAATATAATTATATTTTTATATATAAGATGTTGTCTAAATCTTGAAATAGCATATAGTCTTATGAGGATCACCTATATTGCAAAAAGTAGCTTTCTTAGTTTTAATACTGTATCTGACATGGAGCAGATATAACAGTAGCAGGTATATATCGCTTGGCAGGAGTAATCTGCTTTTAGGCCTGTACAAGACCACCCTATTGTTACATTCTGGGTTTACTAGCTTCCCACATATATATATATATACATTATTGTAGGTTTACTTTTTAAGTTAGAAATTGAGTATTTGCTATTTCGTAGTGATATAATGATTTTTCAAGAGATAGCATGGATTTTTCTTTTTATGTGAGAAATACCTGATTATTCTGCCGAGTAGGCATAATGTTATGATAGAGAGCATAATAATCCTTTTAAAATCAACCAGTGAAGTATTAGCTAAACTTTTCACGTATGATACTAATAGGGACTACCCATACCTTGTAATCTTAAAATAAGCATTAGTTTCTAGGTTATGCATAGAACTCCTATTCTAATCAATCCCATTTTCTTTACAGGTGTAATCTCATATACTAAGCTAATATTTTAAATATCGTTAACCTTGATTATCTGAGCAGGTAAAAAGTAACTTCTTATTTTGGATGATATCGAAGGCTTGCTTGCTTGTAGGAGAGATGAAAGATTATTAACCTTACCTCTTTATAATGGAGCCTCTACCTCTATAAAATAATACTACTTTAAAAGCAAGCTAGTATACACTTAGTGTCATCATTGTGCTAGTAAGGATACTTAGTACACCATAGAGGCTATTTTATCATCAGAATTGTCTATCTTTTAAAAATTAAGATAAATGATTGGTCTTGATATGCGGTAAGATATAACTTTACTTTGCCATAGAATAAAGGCACACTATATATAAGAGAGCTTTATTATTATTATTACAACCATATATATAATAACTTGCAAAATGGAAGCTTAATACATCCAAATTGATACAGCGTGGTATATTTAATAATTTAAGATGCTCCCATAGCATTACACACTGACATCATTCTTTATAGTTACTCTTTTTATAGCCCAAGATGTCAGTATAGTTATCCATGAGGTACCAAATATGTGGAAATTCGCTGAGAGAGTCTTTTTAATACCTGTTATACCCTATGCACAAGATATCAAGACTCTTTTTGATAGATGTGCCATTTTATATAATATTATCGTGGACCCCATAGCTATTGTATAATGAATATCAGAGACTGTCTAGTATGAAAGGATCTTTGTTACAATCAGCATTTATGTAGAGCATACCTTGCACTGGACTACATATAAGGTATAAGGGGATAGCATCCTTCCAAACGGATTAATTTGACCATATTTCAATTTATTCCCTACAGCGGGGTATAATATGTATATACTTCTCTTGTATAAGTAATTGACTGAGCCCCTTTTTAATAGATGGTATCCTTGACATCAGTTTTTCTATATAAAGCTCTTATTTTGTTGTATTTTTAGATAATGTAGATTATTCCAGGGTATTTAGTAACTCGACAACTATGATCATGAAAAAGGTAAGCTAGTATAAGTATCTTCATACAGATACTACAGGGATATATGATATTATCATCTAAATGACATTCCATCCTTTTATAAGCAGCAGTACCATAGATATACGTATAATTACTTTGGTAGATAAATAAGGATTTATGAGCCTGATTTAGCTTTATGGAGGGTGAGAACTTGTTAAATTTACTATATTAAAGATATTTCCTAGAATGCTACCCCAAATCGAAGATTATTTTACTTCGACAATATTATCTTTCACTTTTAGTAACAGCGCATTATTGTAAGATCTCTAGACACTAGATTTAACCAGCATTCAAAGTAATGATCTATAAATCTTTGTAGGATTATGATACTGTAGTTTTTAGGATAAGGATACTCTTATTTTCACTATTTTATACCCATGTCTACTATTCGGGAATAGTAGACGTAAATATAGATATAGATGTAGATGTAAAAGCTCACTTTTACATCCTAGTTGCAAATAAGGGAGACATCTCAGTATATCCATGATAGGAACCTTTGTAACCAAAATCTAGAATCACAGGATGTTCGGCTAGGAAATTTATCACTAATAGCTTGTCTCTCTCTACTCATAGTAGCCTTTATATATATTACAGTGATTAATTAGACCCCTTTTTGAAGATATAGCTGTGATATATAGCATTCTACAGTAGGTAAAGAGTACTATTAATTTATACTTAGACTATACTTTGGTTGGATTGTAAATAATCATCTATGAAGATATCTTCTCTCTATAGTAGTAGCCATACCTAACCTAACCAACCAGCTTAATAAAGTGCTATTTCGTAGATATAATGGTACAACAGCTCAATATCACTGCCAAAATAAAAGAATATCGCTATTGGTACCAATGACTAGGATAAAGATAGATTAGTTTGACTAGTAGTGGGTGGTATCACTATGTCCGTATGGCAGGAATATTATAACATAGGTAAAACGGCCGTGTTGAAAGGCCTTTAACATGATAATAACTATTTGATGAAAATACCACTGAAGTTAAGCAGGAATATTCGCTTAAAGGTACTGTATACGTATGATACCTGTATTTTACTGTCAATGACGTATATTGTTACACTACGTAGCTTTTTGACAAGTTTAGCAAGGGATATTAATAATATAGGTATATTGCTCTATGAGCAATAAAAGGATCAATTTTGCATTATAGCTGCTTATTATAGCAATAGTATGCCTACTGATAAAAGGAACCTTTTTCCATTTAATTTAAGGATAGTATTGTTAGGATATGCACCTGTATAGGGTAAAAAGGATACCCAATAAAAGGGTAGTAATGATGTGTATAGTATTAAGAATATAGAGATACCTATACTCTGTATCTTAGACAATTTGAAAGATACTCTTGACGATAGATATACCTGAGTCAGTCAAGGTCACTACCAGATGCAACAGGATTATTATATAACAAGTACATTAAATAGTATACAATATAGTATAGGCTATAATTGAACTATTATAGAGTATTCTATATAAAAAGTACTAGTCTTGCAATATAGTAAACAGATGGAATATATTGATATAAATAGGAGGCTTGTCCTTGCAAGCAAGCAATAGGTACACCAAGAGTGGTACATAATTAAACCTAGTAGGTATTAAACTGATATTAACAAGAATAATCAGTACTTACTAAGAGAATACGTATCCTTTTATGCTCGATAGTAGAAGCATCTATTTTTGAGTGGAATATACCTGTATGTACAAAATACAAGATTTTATTACCCTTCCATTTTATCATCTACAGATGAAAGTTTCCTTTGTAGAGGGGGGGGTGGGTCACTTTTAAGCCTATGCATAGAATATACATTTGTAAGTACACTTTTTGCCAAGCTGACTACTATATGTGTATATATAATACACCATCTTTCTTTTAGACATATAATCATCCTAAGTTTTACAGATATAAGTATAAGCATTCATTCGACATAATAAACAGATTAAATAAGACCATAGCAGGCAGATTTGCTCTAGCATTTTTACAAAGATAGTGTATACTGGGAACAGTTAAGATAATTAATCTATCTTAGTTACTATTCCCTGGTAGCTATATTAATAACTTAGGCAAGGTTTAAGTTAGTATACATGCCCTTTACATATTATGGGCCCAGTTAAATAGGACGTTATCTATTACTAAAAGATCTGCTACACCGCTTAACGAAGATAATATTTAGGCTGGATGAGATCCAAACTTAGCCATAAGCAATAATTTCCTATTTAAAGAAGTATCTTGATCAAAGTAGATAATAGAGAATAATGGAAAGGGATAGGAACTATCTTTTTCCCTGTAATATTGATATCCTTAGACAAGAATGAAAGGATACAATTTAATCTTCTAAAGGTATGAATACCTATAGAAACAATATACCCTATCCATAAATATATCCCTACGAGAAACAGTATAAAGTATTTGTCAAGGTGTAACAATTATTCAAATAGTCTATAGTATTTGTTTTGAGTACATAGTTAAAATGCAAGCTAGAGATATCTTCATAATCTTAGCCTGGCAAAATCACGCTAATAGATATATACAGAGCAAAATAACTCTAGTTGTATTTATGAGGATGTATAAAATCAGGTATCTAGTCAGCCCTATAGGTCTAGTAGCTAGAAATACTCTCTTGTAAATAAATGCTAATCTTTATACACATACTTCTCAGATAGAGTTAAGCTTGATTCTTTGAATAAATGGGATCAACGAGTAACATGGTTACTTTATGGCGAAAGAATAATGATCATCTACAGCTAAACACTATCCTATATCTTCTATACATTTTAAGTATATCACTGTCTAGCGTAAGTTTTACTTAATTTAACCTCCTCATATAAGGAGATAGCCTTACCCAATAGCTTAGTACAGTATAGTATAGGATATATTACATAGCGATAATTAGGATATCTTATGGTGTATTTTTCAGTAATAAGGGTCATACTGTTCTCCCTCTCGTCTCGTATGGTGTAACTATTATATGGGCTCATATATATTGCAATATGAGTATATTTGTAATGCTAAATCATATAAATACTCGCTAGAGCTTAAATATCCACAAAGACGTTAAATTGCCTATTTTTCAGTGTAATATAGAATTTTACGATTAGTTCTCTTTTCATGCTTAATTTTGCCAGTATTTACACATAGAGCTATTACCTAGGTATTGCTATATGTTACTCGCTATTTAAAGACAAAGCTGCTTATCAAGTAGTTTAGTAGCATTTAACCTTAGTGGGTGCTATCATATAACTTAATTCATCCAGTATACAAAGCTTGGAAAGAGAAAACACTCCTTTTATTCTCCATGGATCTATATATATATACACATTCTCCTATAAATATATTCCTATGGTCCTTTTTGCCTTATTTGCTGTAGTGAGCCTTGTTATATGTCCATTATCTGTTACTCTATCAAATCTTTAGACTATTATTACTCGTTATCCTTGTGCATATGTTTTAGTTAACTTTACAATATTATTAGCCTATTTTCATATACCTTTAAAAGTGGTACTCCTGGTATAATAATATCTTAATTTTTAGCTCGACCTTGCTACCTTATTTATAAAGGACCCATATAGCGCTAGCCTACCAAAAGCATAGAAGAAAGTACATTATTATACCCTTCAGCTAGATAAAAGTAATACTAAGGTATATTTTTATCCTTATCTTGATTAACCTGTAGATATGCAGAGCGAAGGCTTATCAGTTATTTAAGCTTTGTAAGGAAGACAGCTTATAAAGTGATAAATCCTTGCTAATCAAAAAGCTCTAGCCTATATATATTATAACATGGAAGCCATTCTGACTTTATTGAAAGGGATTAACTTATTACCATTTATTCGGGTATTTATTTACAGTAATACGCTGCTGGTTTTCTTACACAACTATAAGTCTAATCTTTTCTTCCTTGACTTTGTTGACGTTTTATTATGACATGGTGTACTTTGGGTAGATAGATCTTATCCAGGTTGCCTAGGGTATATACCCTTTGATTTATCATTATAACTTACTTGATTATCTACTTGTATAGTATTTATATGGATACTAATAAAGATATTCTATCCTAAAGAACCTAGCCAGTTGACATAATTAGTGATAAGATATGTACAAAATACTCAATCCTGTATATATTTCTTTGCATACTAATGAAACCTTTAAAAGGTGTATTACTACCACCCTAGTAAATTACTACCTTATGTTTATTCAGTCCCATAAATGGGTTGATATTATATATTATTGCAAGCATTTTACCAAGATAAATGGTGGTATGTTTACTATTTATGGATATATTTGATTATCACTGTATACAATCCTTTTATATGTATGCCTTTCCAGGGTTGATACCATTACGGATAAGGTATTATATTACGAATAGGGGTCCTAAAAGAAAAATATATAACCTATTTAGAAAACTGGTATAGAATTATAGCTCCTATAGATTATTATAGCCACAAAAGAGGGATCCTAGCGATGACATCGAATCCATTCTTGTATTGGTATACAAAGAGCTACAGATGATAAAGTATATGAGGCTATAGACAGCTATGACCTTATATGCTATATTTCTTGTGATCTCCTTGACAAGCATGATAAAGAGAATCCATATATGCAATTAAAGCATAATAATTCATTAATAGCATGACAAAGAAATTTGCTTTCTAAACAATTCAATTATTTAATGCCTATTATTGTTAACATTGCTAAGTTTTTGAAAAAACATGATTATGTAGTAGAAAGGTATGGAAATCTAGTTCCTGCCATATTCAAAGATGCCGTATACGAGCATAGAATGAATTTTATCATTAAAAATCCATGTAGGGTATTATATAAGATAGTTAACACTAATTCTATTTGGAGACTATTAGTATGTTGAGGATATCTATATTACTCGTAAGTTTACCTACCTTTCATATATTGAATTTCGAAATGGTGCTTCCAGGGAGCTTTCAAGACGTAAAGGATCCATCTAGCAATGATATATTAAGAAGTTTATCCTTAAGGATAAAGAGGTACTGTATAAAGGATACCTTCCCCATAGGGGTGATATGTCTTTTAGCCAGTTTAAAATGACATTCCTAAGCAATTTTCAAGATATTTGGGATACTTTTAGCAACAATGTCTTGTTATGATGATTCTTTACATTCATCATGTTCCTTGTATCACCCTTTAATCATGCCAGACTTTTACATTGAATTTATTCCAGTATAACCTGTACAAAGGTCTGAATATTGCGATACCATAGTGAATAGTATGGGTATGTATATATATACATCAACTTTACGAGAAAATAGACCAATTAAAAGCTTTTCATACTGAGCAAGGGAGTATATAGCATACCAGGCAAACATATGCAATTTATGAAATATTATGAGTATTATTACCCTGATAATATTCACAAATACATATAACCTTATTATAAGTGATATGCTTAATAGTACTGATTAGTCATTAATCAAATAAAGTGAAGGTTTAAGATATCTATTGAAAAGTATCTCTTTATTTTAAACAGTCATTTCAACTAGCGTATAAATTATGGTTATATCGATGATTTTGTTTCTGTATACTACAATTTACATGGAGACACTGTAGAGCCTTTTAGCGTGAGTATAATTACTCAGTTTTAAAGAGATCACTGGGACTTTACATTTCTAGATGAATTAAACGATATTTATACTACTTATGACAGGCTTGGTTAATGTGTAATATGATCTAATAATTTAGTAGTAGCAGGAGATCGTATTATTTTGCCTTTTGAAGCATATAATCATCTGAATCCCAGCACTTCACTTTTGGTGATAGGCTTCTAGCATATGTCAATAGCTGTCATACTTATCAGGCCAGGAAAGGTCTTATTATACGTTTTACCCGTATAGGGTTAGTCTACAAGCTATTTTTAGCCATATTGGTACTTCAGCCGTTTATTTCTCTTAAAATACCTCATAATATCTAACTTGCAACACTTGGTTGACTATATCATCATGGTAGCTGTAATAACCCCTGATATCCATCTAATAAAGGATATCCTTACTCACCTGGTAATAAACTAATCGAAGATATTCAGATTGAAAGGCTTGCTATAATTATAGAGGTACAAGATTTTGGATGATTAAGTAAGTACTGGTTTAAAGCTACTATATGAGACATGTGACTATTATAGAACTATAATAAGCTTTAAATTGATCCTCTACTAATGGAAACATAAACCCAATACTTCGCTTATACCGAGGATCAATCATCCTTAAAAATACTGCTCAGTAATTTCTTCATTATGAAACCGCTATAGGTTATCGCTGCGATAGCGTATTGTACAACACTATATTATGCTCTATGATAAAAGCATGAAGTACAATTAGTCCCAATACAAGGAATGAGATAAGTCATTAAGCAAGTAGTCAACAAATACACTTCAGAGATTACTTTATGTATATTGCCACCAAATTAACAGTAGAAACATCTATGATATTACCATATTTCCATTAATGAAATAGTATACCTTATTATATTATATTATTGCGTATGTACTTAGGAATACCCCCATATTCTTTACTGTTGTAAAAAAGGTCCTAATACAGCTGTTTACCTGTTACCCTTTTAAGATAACGTCTCTTTAGCTGGTTAGCTATCACTATGCACGTATTACGCTTAATGTATCCAGATAATCCTAATGATTTAAAAATACTAGCTTCTATGCTGAGAGATGTATAATTAAACCTCTGTTATTATTGTCATATGTAATAGGCTGTATACGCATTGTAGCTGACAAAACAGCTATAATGCTATATTATAACAGTATCACTTCATTTTTCATGCTTATAAGGATATTTGTGTGATTTATCTATTATATCGATTAAATACAGCATTCAATCTTTATAGCGAGCATATTTATAGCTTCTTAATAATTCCCAGATCTATGTATTAGCCTATCCGCTATCGCTATCTGGTGGACAAAATAACTTAGGCATATGGTGAAAGGAAGCATGTGAAAAGTATGCCTACTTTTCAGTTTCACTGCATATGGTCGAAATACTATAAATTAGGTTTATTTTTATTTTTATTGCTGGTATGTATAATGCTTATATATTAAAATATACACCTTTGCATATGCTCATTTATGCCTACTATTATACTTGCGACACGTGTTGCCTGTATGATGGACTTGATGGTAGCAATATTATGCTGGATGTATACCACAGCCCCTTTATCATCATAAAGTATATGAAAGGATAAAATAAAACCTACAATAAAGCAAAAATAGTCTACTGTCTACCTAGGGATATTATACCCATATTCAATTTAAGCTTGGAGTCAACATTGAATCGAAAGGTTATACATGTAGCAGCTATCCTTAATCATGAATAGGACATTCTTTATACCAAGTAATATTCTTTTTAAAGTTAGACAATGAAAAGACACGAGAAAGAGAAACTTTTCTATGTAATGGGAAGCTTTCAGATATCCAAAGAGAGTATTTTTTATGCTTAGAGTTACTCCATATAGTAAGCTTTTTAAATTTATAATAAACAATATTAATCCATGGAAAACCTATTATATAACAACAGATCATTAATATCCCTTAATAACAAAGCAAAAAGGTATAAAATAATGATTCTTTATACCTTAGCTGAACCCTAGGACCATTACTTTTAAGTAGGGTAATAAGTTTAAAGGAAATATTATACTACTATAGTATATCCATGGACAGGAACCTAGGGTTCTTATTTATAGTTACTTGATAGATGAATAATATGCACAAAACCTTACCCAATGACCAGTATACTATACTATTATACAAAATAACATCATTCCAATGACCAAATTAGTTACCATAATAGTGAATTTAGAAAGGGGAGATCATATATAGAGATAGCGTGAGTATAGCTAATGATAGAAGAAATAACTGAGCATACACAAACTTGTTAATAAATGAGGTCTGAGGTGCTATTAATAACCCAAAGCTTATCAGGTAATCGTATGACAGTGATAACTTATAAGTTAGGCCTATAGTCGATGGATGCGATAATAATACAAGGAAAAAGATGATATAGAAAGCTGAATTAATCATAAAAGATAGATACCTATGAATAAACAACTAATTATATCCTTTATTAAGAGAGCTAGCAATAAGATTATTACAGTCCAAAAGAATAAATATAAAGATATTCTGAGAAAGCAAATAGAAGAGAAAAGACATATCTAGATTAGACTGACGCTAAGTGATAATAAGATAAAGGAGGATAACCAGCCTATTAAAAAGAAGATTATATGTAAAGCTGATGTCTAGAAGAGTACGGCTAAAGTAATAGCTATTTTAACTATTAACAGCATGTCCCGCATTGTTATAAATACACCAATGGAAGCCTTTATCCGAGAGTAGTTGTTGATATTCGTGTTGTTATTGGTATGCTTAGCTTAGACCATAGCTTTTACATGTCCTTTTTATAATCTATGTAATATATCTCTACTTTATGTGACTATTCAACATGAGATTAAGCAAAAATCTCATTAAGCATATAAAAACAGGTTTATCAGTTAATCTAGTTTATACAGGGTTTATCAATCACCTATTTTATCTTTTGCTCCTATCAGCTTGCAGACTAGTTCACCAGAGTTGCTAACTTCTCCTAGCTTTATTAAAAAGTATGCCAAAATGGCACCTTACATCGAAAGAACCTTATTATCAAAGAAGCCTACTCCAATATTTTATATTAGTAGTGGGGGGGGCCATAAGCCCCAGCATAAGCAAGCTCGATTATTCTACTAATACCACTATCCCTAAAGCCATATAAACATATACCTCTGCTTTAGTCATTTTCAATATTTCAGAGATATATCAAATGTCTCCCTTATTAAAAGGTAATCCTGGTTTTCCTATTTTAGTAGCAGAAATACTCTTTCACTTTGTCTATGATGTACTACTCCCTCTCCAAAGAGCTATAGATGTCACACAGCTAATGCACTATAGCAAGTATGTATTACAGACTATTATTATCTGATTACGCTGCATAGAGTAAAACGTGTATTTGCGGGTCTAAAAATAGACCCTTCTATTTTATCGCTAAGATTATAATCATGGGGTAATATCTATCAAGCCAGCCTATTATCAAATATCAAGGCGTCTATTGCAGAAAACCCATTGTGCCCTTTCTTAAAATACTGATAATCCTAATAGAGACCCTGCTTCTTTTGAAAAGCAGGCGTATAGTCTTATTAAGCAACTTCGTCTTGACTATAGAGCTGAGATACAGTATTCTTTATTTGATGTAAGGCTACCTAGCGAGCCCTTAACTGTTAACAGCAGCACCTCTCCTTAGAGGATACCTGTGCTTGGCACAAAAAGTGATACCTATAGTTAGCTAACTCATAGCCTTACTACCACTTTAAGCACTATCTTAAAAAGCGAAAAAGATATTACACCTACAGAAGAAGATATGCTAAAGAATTAGCTTAAAAAAGGCAACAAGTCAGCTTAAGGTAAATTTATTGACCATCAAAAGCAATTAAATGATATCGATTTAAATCCTAATATTATTTCTGTGATGTGTAGCAGGATTGGTGAAAGTGACCTTGACACTATCTCTGACCATAAAAACTTTAAATGTTACAGAACAAACAGCTAAAGATCTTGATGTACCCACTTTATTGTCACAAGTTGGATAATTTGCAGATCGTAAAGCCTGTGCATATATTAGCTCTTGAAGATGTCATAACATTACTATCAGAATCACACCATATTATCGAGCATACTTTTAAGTTACCAGAATTACCATATCACTCTTTTTAATTGCCAATTCATATTTATACCCTTTAATTATTCTTTTTCTCATGCATCTCCTTCTTAAAAAATGGGATAAGTTTCCCTACATACATGATTTAGATAATTACTACATAAATAATGACCCTTATACCTTTTTCATTGTAATCCTTTATTTTTGCTAAGCAATAGTACCATTTATATTACTTAGCATAATATCCCTAGGGATATCCATGAATATCTTTAATATTAGTATGACCATAGCCAATTACAGGTATATAATAGTAGTAGTATTAGCTATAAGTTATTACATTTGCTATTTTATCTTTATGTAATATAAGCTTACATATATAATAAGAGTATATAGCTGATATGCTAATTTTGTTACTAAGCAGACGTTAATACATTATCACTGTTCTTTGTCAACAGCTATTGGAAGAGTACGCTGTTTGCTGGGTATATATTGTTCTCTAGGCTTAAGCCTTTAAAAGAGCTTCATGACGAACTAAGGGCCTGTAAAGCTAATGTATGTCCAAAGGACCTATTTCTACCAGCATAAAGTATGCAGTATGGCCATAGTTTCATCTTCTTGAAAAATGGTACCTATACTGTTATACACTATATAGAGATTCACTTAAGTGAATTTGTGCATTATTTACTGTATACATGCTTGTTTTTATCATTTATTTAGGATATGTGTATCACTATGAGTTTTATTATCATGCAATTTGCTGGCCTATTTGCTAGAATAATCAAGTTTATAGCAATAATAAGCTATCTCTTATGTGTAAAGATACAGAGTACGCTAGTCTGTTAAAAGTATATATTTTCCACATAGAGAAATAATAGGGGAAGAGGGTAATACAGTAGTGTATAAAATACGTCAAATAATAAAATATATAGCCCATGATTGCAAGGTATTTATAGAATAGATAATATTAGAGGTTCCACGCTTATCTATGATATAAGGAGGATATCATAGAGATTAAATATAATGGTTATAATACTACTTGGTGCTATATACTAAATATAGTATATGTATTTCGGATAGCATTAAACTTGTTACTATATGCGTAAACTAGATCCTTTTATTGCTCCTGCATGAGACCATTATTGTATGTGTATGCTATACAGCCTATTTACACTGCCAGCTATGATCTGTAATCACTATTTATACCTGTAAATCATTCTTTTGCTGTTATACTATATTAGTATCCTTTTTACCCTGTACAGGTGTAATTCTTTAGGATTAATACACTATGCTCTTTCAAGGCTATATTATTACATGATATTAATCATTTGCTGGAATACTTCACTTATCTGGCTATATTAGTATAGTGCTCCCATACATGCAACTACATCTTACAGCTTTATTACGTGTGAAGCTTTCCTTATATATAGCGATATTGTAAAGTATTTTCAAAACTTAAGGTTACCCAAACAATGTATTAACTAGACTTATTTAGGTACTTACTTACCAATTTCGTATCCTTATACCTACCCCCCTGTTCCTACCAGGACCTATTTAGACAAAATAATACTCAAAGTAAAAGCTATGAATAGCAATATAAGCAAAGATTCTGCATAATATGCAAAAGCACACCTGGAATAAGCTCCTACTGATTATATCAAAGATTAATGAAATATTGTCAGCACCTACATAAAAAGCAAGTAAGGCCATCCATGATAAGTACAAGCAAACAATATGGGAAAAGCTTACCAAGTATTGCTTCCCCTTTACATACAAAGAGGTGTATATGGCTTTATATACTGTGCTATAGAGATTAAAGACATGGTGTAATTACTGATTAGAAGAGCAAGCAGGGTATTGCCCTGACATAATTTGCTACTTTAAAATACTCTTCAAGTATATATACAGTATGGAAGAATCCTGCTAAGCCTTTAAGTTGTTATAGCAGAATATATCTCTTGGATTATGGTTGACCAGATATTCCACGAAAGCTATGATCCAGTTGCCCTCTGGTGTGGTATTATGTCATATAACAGAGATTATTAGTCTATTTCAGCTTTTTGATCATTTTAAACAAGTGTATTATATTATACATGCATACATAAGCTCGCTGGTGTAAAATCTTTACTGTATAAGGTTTCTTGACAGTATACAACATGAGTATATCTCTGTACAGGATAAATTATACACTATTATGTGATGATAAGGAGTAAAATATATATACCTATAAGTAAAGTAACACTTTTCCTGTGGATAACATAAAAATATAGTACCCTTGGGGGTATGTTGGGATACTTCACTAGTTTGGCTGTGCGATACAGTACTAGTAGTACTAGAGATCTCTTGAAATATGCTATCTATGATGTGCATATGCATATGATAAAATAGTGATATTAGCCTAAATCTAAGTTTTGTAATAATAATAGCTTTGATACTGTAGAATTAAGTTCACCTATATTATAGGATATTCTAAGTATCTGTATACCATAATTACCCCTGTATAACGGAACTTTAGTAGTACTTGAACAATTTCTCTTTTATTTTGTTGAATATGTATAAAATGCAAGAAAAGTAGCAAAAGTATTTCTTTCTTCTTGAGCAAACTATTAGCAGGGTTTGATTACATTTATGTTTACGTATACGTATATAAGAGAATATTATGCTTGCTACAATCTCTCCTTTTATTTAGAGAGGGAGTATTTATTATCCTAAAATAGTACACATTATACGATAGCGATAGCGGATAATACTATACCATGAATAGTAGATCATTATTCCCTCTTTTAATCTAGTCCCAGGATCCACAAGGTAAAGCTATGGTATACTAATCCTTTGCTCAGCGTACAAGCTCTATTATCTGCACATTTACTTGCAACCTTAAGACTATATGCATACAATCAGTATAAACAATGGTGTCCTATTGCCAGCATATATTATGAATAAGCAGATAATGGCTACTAGTCTTAGTAAAACCAAGATGCTTATAGTTACTAGTAAAGTAAGTATCAGATGATTACGAGAGAGCGTATTACTGCAGGTACCAGAAATAAACTCCTTTAATATACTATGAATCTAATCCTATAAAAATAGCTAAACTAACAATCCCATCCAGCATGGTAAGAAGCCCAATTTAATGCTTAAGATATGATTACAGATAACTGGACTCTTATCAGTAAGTTATTACCATAAAATCTAAGCATAACGGGTTGCAAAGCATATAATCACGCTTATGAGGATCAAAATAGATGAATATGGTAAAAATAGGACGTGGGAGATATCTGGTACACCATGTAAGCAACCCTTATCCCTCTACCTGCCCACTTGGTACATTATATTTTATAGTCTTGAGATCGCTCTGTGTAAACTAGTATTATAATAACAGACACCTTTTATACCTTATTACCTCATTGACTATTCTTTCTTTCCTTCCAAAATAGCCTTACTATTTACAACATGTTGTTCTTTGTGTGTAGATCATATGAAATCCGTATCCTGCCCTGATATGCTTATCTTATTCATACCCTCATTCTTCTGCTATTATTAATTAGTAAGTTTAATCCTATCTAATAGTAATATCATATCATATCACCCATAATCATTCTTATATCTTTGGATTATCATAAATCCATTTCTGGGAGAGAAAACCTTAACTAGGTCTACAAGCATGTATATCTGTATACATATAATTATACCCTTGACCCTTGCAGCCATAATACATACTAACCTTCAAGCTATATCTTTGAGAGCTATCACTATCATTATCACAATCTGGTATATTCTTATATTAATTTAATTATGTATAAATAGCTTACTAATTATAGCTTTATTCCAGTCGTCATCATATAATGTTACCTGATAAAGCTTTTAATCACTTAGCTCCCTCCAAAATGATTCTACCATTAAGAATAATCAAGCATAAGAACCATAGATAAGAAATAGCTAAAAAGCAAGAGAATGTAGAAAACTAGATTAATCATGCAAAATGGACAATATATATAGTTATAAGTCTCCACTGGCAAGACAGTAAATAAAATAGAATATCAGATACGTTAAATGCAAGAAGGGCTTTTTATGTATGACAGAGTGGAAATGCTTGCTAATGAAGTAGGGGGATATAATAATAATGATATTAAAGGATGTGGAAACAATTTACTAGTCAGGAGGATAAAGCTATACTAAATAAGAATAGATGATATCCAAGGACTAATTGACTATAAGATATATGAAGAAGCTAAATAAATGGTAGGAATGGTACATGTCAGGTTAAGGATGTGTAAACTTTTACAAGGGGTGATATGGATATAGGATGTAATATTCTGCCACTTTATGTATATAGCGATACGCATTAGCATTACTGAGTGAGCCCCTACAATGAAGTAATTACAAGATAGCTAGTAGCTAAAACAGGCCTATTATGTAATAAAGGGAATTTATATACTCGTGGCTACATGAACCAGCGTAATATTAGCATTGCCTAAAAAGAATATCAGTTTGTTATCTATTATCTAAGGAGAGCATATATTTTGTAGGGATTATAACATTATACAAGCTGTCTATTAGTTGGATATAGTAAAAAGGGGGATATTGTTAAAGGAAGCCCTAAGAGGTGAAAAACAGCTTTGTATTATGGCTGATTATCATTACAGGCAAGGCAGAATACAGGGAAGGTCCCCAGAGTGTAGTGGATATACTTATTAAAAGTCTTATAATGATGAAATAAGGCTATAAGTATAATATCAGCAATAAAGGTAGAATAATCCATACTGGTATTGACCATGAAAGGCTATACTATAGATATCATGAGCATATTAAAGACTTATAGTAATCCATGGTTACTACATATAGAATATACTGTAGGATAGCTAACAGTATGTATATGGCTATGGCATACAGCAATTATATATAGCCTGGGTATAGATTCAATCATTTGGAGCAATAAACTTACCTTAGTTATAGAGGGTATCAAGTGCTATATTCTATACATGTAATAAGACCACCTTAGTAATAGCTTGTAAAATGATGTAATAATATAACAGAGTAGGTGTACACACCATACAAGAAGTTTGCCAGTATCTTACTTAGATGATTATTTGTAATATCCAGCTACAAATGTGACGAGATTAGGGATGCTATATCTATTCGATTGAAGAAGCTTTAAACTAATGATATTGATTCCTTAATTTTAGCTATAAGTATACTGATTCCTCATATGGAGATAGATTTATACAGCAATAGGTTAAAGTACCTAAAAGTGTGTATAATATATAGAAATACCCATCGGAGAACTAGTAGTAAGTATTTAAGAGGGTAAGATTACGGGATATCTGTACCTTTTAGCTGTATTCATATAAATAATGTTTCTTTCAAGGATACAGCCATAGGTGAATACCAACAGATACTATGCTTATCTTGAACATACAAAAGAATATTGCTCGAACATGTGTAGCATATAGGAGATAGTATACAAAAGTAGAATTTCGTGACTATTTAAGAAGATATGGGATTATCTGTGTATAAAATAATACTAATATATTCATATATGAACACACACATGTACTGAATGTACTATTTAGCTTAATATGACTATATGGATCAATGTAGACGAATACCTAAGTTTTGAAGGCAGCAAGGCTAATTTAAGATTGTATGACATATCAAGAGTAATTATGAGCCAATAGTATATGCATTTATCTTCAGGCTATTTAAACAGCTAATAAAGAAAAGAGAAAGGGGGGGTTATTATATCCTCGTGAGACTTATTTCTATTTTATGTACTGTCTAGTGGACAATATCGCTATTTTATAAAAATCATCAAAGTATACCAGTTGTGGGCCTAATTACTTACTTGATCTTGTATTATACACAAAGTATATGTAATTATGGTCATAAGCAAGCTATTACCAAGCTTATACAAAACAGGATAAGGCTTGTATTTAAATACAGCGAAAGCTTTGCATAAAGGTCTTGGTAATAATATACTATCATATCATATCATCTTGACTAAAGAGTATATATAATATTTCTGCTGTAATATAAGTATACCTAGTCACACCAGAATACTTTTGGTATACCAAGCAAGCAAGTTATGTAGCATATAATATTTTATAAATCATCCTATCTAGTTTTGCTATCCTGCCAAATAGTGAAAAACTTAAGTATGCTTAAGTAAAGAATTGTGCAATATTCTGATAAAAGGATACGAGGAGGAAAGCTATGCCACAATAATCATCATTACTCCTTTTATCATTAAGCTACAAGACTGTGTATCCTTTGACCATAGCTAAATCATATTTTATTCTATAAATCATGCATAAGGAGTAACATGTACACTTTAATCTGTTACTTTGATAGATATACGCTTATTCGTGATATGCTGGACCTTTTATAAACGTGATTAGGGAATAATAGGATAGATTAACGTTATACTGCTTGTCGAATTAAAGATTATAAGGGTAAAGAATAAAGTATCATTAAAGGGTAGGCAGTCAATCAGGTATACTTAATAAATACTTTACTTTCAAGAACCTATATAAAGAATTCGTAATATGATAAATGAGCTCCTATGCTTGATGTAGTGCATAAAAGTGTATAAATAGGCTTTTTAAGCAAGTAACAAAACCGTATTACTGCAATTTAAACAAATATAATATTATTAAGATAATATCCGAGAGAATTCTTTTAAAAGGATATGCTAAGCCCTGTATAGCATAGCGAGAAATGTCTATATAAGGAAATACTAATCTTGATATAACCATTTTTAGTACTATTTAGCCATGAAAGGAGAAATAGGCGTATAACTGTACTAGTATCAGCAAGAATAACTAATAGTGTTGCTGATGTGGCTGTATTGTCTAAAAGGAATAAGTTGTACGTATACGTATGTTAGCACCTCGTAAACATCGCCCTGTTTTGGTGTAGGATGTTATCACATGTCAGTAATCTTCAAACTATGGCATAGTGTATACTCTATAACTGTACATACTCAGTTTCACAGGTAATTTCTTAGTTTAACATAATATGCGGAATAATACAAGCTTTATATTATTAATTTAATATACCACTATTACTATTACAGTCAAATAAGTATACTATGAGATTTACAGGAGTATAAGTCATACTGAGCCAGCTATGTATCATTATTTGATGAATTATACTCAAAAGCAGCCTCTTAGTATTATAATTTCTATATATATATGGTTATTGTATTAATAATAAAGGAAACATATCTCTTTCTATTATCCCTAATCCCTAAAGGTCTTTTAGAGGTGCATGTTACTTTATACCTTTTTAAGTATATGAATGGGTATAAGATGAGAATTGTACTTGATTGAGGTTGAGCTATTATCGATCTTTCTTTATTGATGATTTCTACCCAGATGGTACCAATATGGAGACATATAATGCCTGTTATATAGTTTAGCTGTTGTTTGGATATAGAGGAAACAAGAGCCGTCAAATATACTCCTGATTAGCACAAAAACTTACCTATTTACTTTGATGGTGTATATTAGAAGGGATTAACAGCTATACAAGTAAATTTATACTGTTACAATTCTCATCTAACTTGTTCAAATGGTTACCATTAAAAGAAGGTTGCTTTATATGATTCTAGGCCTAATTAAAAGATGTAATTTTACTGCATGATTAATAAGGCTATATACTACAAAAGACTACTTTAAGTATTGCAGATATCCAGCTAGGATTAGTGTAAGGAAAGAAGGCTTACTATACATCAGTCCATGTAGAAATAGGTTATTATATCTCTTGTCAGAAATAAGGTTAGTATTGGTTACATAATAGAAGTAGTGACCTGTACTGTACATAGACCTATATACTTTATCTCGTCATGAACTAACATGCCTTACGCTATAGTAGATAGTAAGAAGAGGCTACATATTTTAGTAATTCTTAATTATAGTAAGAAATGTAGCAAGTTAGATAAAGTAAGTATGAAATATAGGATTATTCAGCCTTATCAGATAAAAGATGCATATATCTGTATATTTTAAGCTGAAACAAGGAAGAGTATTGGCTTAAATCGAGATAGTATCCAGTTTTAGACTAGGCATATGCTTATATATAAGCATGCTAGTATAGCTTATGGTGATAAAACCCTTATACTGTGTTTTTTTATGAAGATAGGATTACTGCTTATCCTGTCACCAAGGATATGCTTAAATAGGGTATCGCAAGATCTATAAACATAATTATCCTTATAAGGTATCTCCAAATAGGAGTATAGATAGTATAATCTCTTTGTTACAGATATAAGGAGTACCTGTAATCAATTATAGCGGAAAATAGTATAAATAATAGCTATAAATGCCACAATTTACCCTAGTGACCAATATTGTAAGAATCTCTTATGGTGCGAGATTATATGCCTATATACCCCTTGGGGGTTATGTTACTATGTAATTTGTATAATAGCCTTATTCACGCTTTTGAGCGTATGCTAGCAGTATATATATTATCTTGATAGTATTATAAGAATGAAGAGGATCTTGCATTCAGTAGGGATATAACTTAATTCTATTTCAGCTAGCTCATATTATGTTATCTAGTCTACCTGGGATAATTTACATGAAAATAAGATGAGCCCTTGACAGATATATATATGCTTACGATAGATGATACTCGTGTCACACGGTGGAGCATTAGCATTTTATGTCTGCCTAGCAGTTTTATACATATGGTGATATCTTTAACAGTAAAGCTATGAGCCACTTATGCAATACCTTCCCATCAAGAAGAGGCAGATACTCAGATTTATGAAAGTATATTCTGTAAAAGTCATACTAGGCCAGCGCTATCTTTGTAAATAAAAGTACCACTAGTCCGTAAAAGTGAAAAATTATAGCTTATTCTTCCTTCTACAATAAGTCACCCTGTCATCTTGCCATCCAGGATACTAATCAAGCTTAATTTCATTACTGCATAAGATCATCCAAGGCATATTATTATACCATTAAGAAAGCTTTGTAAGTTATTTTGGCTACTAGTTAACGTTAACACTTTACGAAGATACTCTATTATTTCATAAATAAGGTGCCATAATAACATTATCGAGAATATAGGATAAACCAAGCTTATTCAAAATAACCTAAAATAATAGCAAAAATCATACAAATGAGTACCTGATGACCTAGATATAGATATGCCTATTTTAGCCTAGGTATATATATATAATACTACACTACACCTATTATCATCTATTTAGAGCTAGCCTGTACCGTGTATACTGTATCCTGAAAAGTAACTTATCTTACTGAAAGTAGGCTTCAAGCGAGGTAATCTTGACAAATATGCCTTAAATGTAAAGTTTTTATAAAGGGACCTAATTATTAGCTATATTAAGTAAAATCTTAAATTTATACCCAAAAGAGGAAATAAACCTTTTATCTTCATCTTACCAGAGATTGCTTTAATAGTATATATTATGTTCTACACTATTTTCAGACCAATGATAGCAGCGCTATTTAGCATAGTAATATAATAAGTAAAAGCCTTATCTAAATTCCTTAGGAATGATATTAGAGTGATCTGTCAAAATGCTCTTGCTTAATCAACTAACAGATGGTACACTTTGTCTTAGCCATGAAATATTGGCAGGCAATATAAAAAATACACCCTTTAGGGTATGGATCATCTAAAATAAGGATATTCCATGTAATATGAGAGAAAAGTAAGATTAACCATATATCCAGTAATAGTATACACTTTTATCTCTTATATAAGTAATATATACTAAGCTTAAGGTGGCTAATCCTATCCTTTATTCGATGAGTCAGAGTAATTACCATATAGGCTATATGACCATGCTGGACAAAGGTAATATTTCTCTCCCACTTTTCATAAACACCTTGTATGGTCTGTTTACAGCTCTGAAAAGATACTGGCGAGGATTTAATATGCTTGCATGTAGCATTGTAGGATTATAGGATCTTCTGAATTATAGCCTTATCGCATAGTTTAATATCACTGTTACAAGATTATGTCTGATAATAGGTAAAACTGTATAGAGGATACTATTGCTGACTAGCGGATAGAATTAGACTTAATTTTTGTAAGGATAACTTATAAAATGCCAAGCTTTACATGATATAATCTCGTATAATGAGTCAGCTATTGTATTATGTCTCCAAAAGGGGTACTGATTAACGTCTCAATAAAAGAGAATTGTATGCATTGTTTATAGCCTATATATACATATATGAGATTTTGTTAAATTAGCAGTATAGTAGCATTTATTCTTTATGCAATCAGAAGGGTTCTGTATACCTATAACAAAATATATTCAGCTAGCCTATTTACAAAAACTGAGCCTAATCCTAAAATAATATCACAAGAAATCTCATCCGTATTCACTTCACTATATTCTGACCAAAAAGGGATCATGTGTTTATATCATAGCACGGAGATACAGACTTGGTGAAATAGTGATTAGTATCATTTCTAAAGGATATAAGAATAATCATCTTAACATGTTAAATTAGACATTTTGATAGGAAATGAGCTCCTAGCTTAAGCCTGTATTAGTTCCATAAATATAAAGCTCCTAAAGGATGAAAGACAGGCAATCTTATCATATATTCACAAAAGAGTTGTATAAGAAGAAAAATCGTAGAAAATGTATATTTACTCGTATTATACAAAGGAAGCATATTAATACATAGCATACTAAAGGTTTTAGGACCAGTTTAAGTTAAGATAGACATAGTATATATAATAATAGCTATGAAGTCTTTATGTGCTGGTATTTTAGCAGTAAAGAGTAAGATCTCCTTTATTATGTATTAGAATAACATTATCATGGATAACAATAAAGCTACTCTTTATGTTACTTTTGCCAGTAAAAGAGCATTATCATCACTTTAAGCGATATTTCTTTAAAGCTTTCAGTAAGATATACAAGAGAGGTTACTTTAATAGGCTTTATGCAAAAAGCTAGTATATATATATTGGTTGAATCATTTTAACACTATATAGCTATATACAATACAGGTCTGGGTATTTTAAAGGATGGTATATATAATTCACCATTATTATCCTTAATTTGCCAGATTGTTTATGGTATAGTGTCATTTCATATAGAGATTTATTTAAAATTATGCTTGGCAACATTCAATAAAAGGATCCTTACAAATAGCTTCGCAAGCGTCCTGGTCAGTTTTTATAGAATAATGCAAATTCTCACCATGGTGTCTTTACAATGTAGCTTTATCCAAGTCTTAGCTATTAAGCAACATAGGTATATCCCTCCTGTTCATACTAGTGAAAGTAAGTAGTAATTAGGTCATTACTTAATCATAATTGTTGATATATAGTTATCACCTACTTCTGCAGGATTAATAGCAATAGGTCTTTTTGAAAGATGTTCAAAAGCATCTTTGCTATACGTGTGCAGTTGTCCAAGATTAAGGTGAGAGAGCGTCTTTTCGCCTTGTAATAACCTTACCAAAAAGTAATAGAATATTATGTAGACAGTATGTAAGTACTTCCTTTATCTCTATTTGCTAGCCAAACACTACATTACTAGCATCTATATATATACACATGCTATATGACATAAAAATCTTGAGAATATGTCTTGAAAAGCTCATTATCATATTGGGCAAGTAGTATAATAATTAGTCTTAGCCCATTATAAGTGACTATTTGCTTATTATCCCTTTATACTGTATATACATATACATAGAAAATTAAACTATGTACTGGTATGTAAGAAAGAGATATGTTATTTATCTGTGCATAATACATTCAAATCTACAATTATTTAAAAATCCTTGGAAGTAACAAGTTTACTAGTGTAATATACCTGAAATGATCTCTGATAAGCTTAATTTCGAGGTAGCTTTAAGTATTGTCTGATTAGGCTATATTACTGTACACTGTACCCTCTAGTTATTAATAAGGATATTATTCATTTATATATGTACCTATACTTGTTTGAAATCAGTAGTCTCTTCTTGATAGTATCATTTGGACATGATAATTGTTATAATACTATTACCAAGGTACTGTATATATGGCTAAATGTGAAATTGATGCTGCCAATCATAATCACCTATTTTCATTAAAGATATAGCGCTTCCATACCCTGGACTAGAGGGCTTCTTTTTGACAGTATAGATACCCTTTAATGCCATAGCCATAAGAATAATAACATAATGTTATTAACTGTGGGGATATTTCTAATACAGTTTACCATAGATAATTAACTAAGTACATTCTTCAATAGGAAAGAATGATTTCCCTTAACAGGAAATAGCACGTCCAATAGGTATTATTCTTTTTTAAACCAGTATAATAGTGATCTCCGCGTATAGGTATAGGTATATGATCGATGTATTATGCTGAATATTGTTATCTCTAAATAAGCATTTAACATTTATCCTAAAATAATTACTAATTTCACGGATATGCTATTTCCAATGAATAAAGATAGCTTAAGAAGATAGTTATAATGATCACTGCTGTGAATACCAAGATTTTACCCTTAATATAAAGAGTTTAAAATGCTTGTAAATGGAACTTATGATCAAAGAATTCAAGAGATACAAGACTTTTATGTAAAGCGCTAGATACAAGTTACACCCTAAGAATAATTCAATATCAGCTAGCAAGACTTATCAGTATGCTGAATGAGTTATACACATACTAAGCTCTCTTAGAGCTTTATCCTTGATTAACTACTAGGTATATCCATATGACAATACCTTGCATGAATAATGCTTCATTCTTGATACATATTGGCTATATGCATGCTACCTGAGAATATCATTCAAGATCAAGCACGCCCAGTATATAGTATAGTTTAACCTTACCTCTTGGGGATAACTATATTTGTTTGCCTTACTATAATACAACCAGCTGGTATAGGTCTACTTCTGTACAGGCTAAAGCACTATGCTGTAATGCACCTATAAATTACCCCTGGTAAAACAAACAGTAAAGTTTAGGCTAAATAGTGTATATATCTTTATTATACCAATAGGCTTACGACAAGTAGAGGTGATAATCTATGCTGTAAATAGAATAAAAGAAGCATTTTGGATAGCACAGTATTATTTGTCATGGTTACACTGATAGATCTGCAAATTTGTAAGTGAATAGGTATTTTATTGGTAAATATCTGTATCATTTTTATTGTAAGGTATTACAGGGATATTAGTAAGGCCAGTCAAGGTGTTCCATAGTAAAGAACTGCTTTGTGTCTGTCAATGATTATATTTAGAGATATCCAGCATAAGTTAAATCTTGTAGATATTATATAGCATACTTCCAGTATAAATCTCAAATATTACAGGATCATGGTTACCTATCATTATCCTTGGCCCGTATAACGGGCCCTCTACTAGTACTTGACCAGATCCTCTATTGACTCTAGGTGACTTTCTCCTGGTAGATGCACGAGTATCCTCACCCTTTCACCAGGTATAGCGCTCCTGTGCATATAACTATATTCTTGGAGGTACTACTATTACATGCTATAATAATCAACTATATAGTATATAGTATACGCTAAGTGTAAAACATATCCTTAGCTAAGCATATATACCAAGGAGAGCAAAATTACACTTAGTATAAACGAGTATTTTATAGGACATATTATAAAAACAACCAAATAGGAGGAAGTATAGATTAGCTTAGCTTGAAACAATACATGATAGTATGTTGCTGATATAACTGATAGTGTAGTGTTTATGGGACATATAGCAGTATTTTAAAATACTTAGCCAGACCCTGGTATGGTATAGGTTAAAAATATAATCATTATAGGTGTTAAGCTTATAGGGATACACAGATGGCCTATATTCTTACTTTATTCACAGTAATAGATTAAGCCTATCTTATTTGGTGCTCAATGATAAAAGCCACACTTTTACCCTATATTGGGAGTATTTTTAACAACTTAGCAAATTACTTGTAGCCCTTTTAAGCCTTATCAGAAATAACTAGCTAAAAGAAACTAAAAAGGTATGCTAGGCATGATAAGTTTAACAGATTTAGCTATTAATGGTGTAAGGGAGTACCATATGTATAATTTCATGAGTATATGTTATTTGTTATCAGGCAAGTAATTATAGTTATTTTCTATAGCCTGAGAAGAAGTATATCTTTGGACGAGTTATAGCAGAGTACTAGTTATCCACTTATTGTATGTCCCGGGTATAAAGGATAGGATTAATATAAACTTTGGCAAAGTGAACTCTCCTTATCAGCTTTCAGCCCAGAAGTGGTGTTTTCTAGTTAGTAACATAGTCTCCTGTAATTTTCAACCTTTAGGATAAGGTGATATCTTGTAACACTGCGAAATCTTGTCAAAATAGCATTGTATGAGAATACGCCATATGGTGATTGCTTTACAGTGCTAGCCAATAAATATGCTTTATATTTCATTTTAGCTGTTGTGTAGTCTAGCATACCCATATACCAATATCTTTGGTATCTAGTACCCCTTATTCTCTACTGCTAAAACTGGTGAAGATAGTCTGGTAAGCTTATTAAATTCTATGGTTACAACATATAAGGCATTATGCCTACTATATTATTACGAAACTATTAGTATACAGCTACCCCGTAGACATATACCAAAAGTAGACTAAACAAGATTGCAGATAGCTTTTTACTCCAAGGTAAGCATAACTGTACAATAAGGCTTCCGTAATAAGCATTGATGCATATATACACGAAGTAGAGCTATTGTATTAAGCATATAGGCAGACTCCACAATAATGATACTATATTTCTTATTTAAGCTATTTATGATAATACAGTATGAAAATACTCCAGAATACAAGAATTTGATGTTACCATGTCTTATGAGAATACATACAAGTATAGGCACATGGTGCTTGGAGAGAGCATATCTATATTACAGGCTAAAAAAGAGCATATTACATATGTGTTCTAAAAGTATGCGTAATGACGGATAACTGGTTTGCTTATTCGAAGTAAATTGTCTTACTTTGTAAGAGACCTCCAAGTATAATAGTATACTGGTATAAATAGCTGTATATGTGAGCCCCTCCACTACTGGCAGCATAGTAGTAAACATATCTAAAAAATGTGTAAATGTACCTGTGCCTTACTAAAGGACTTAACGTCCAGGAGATATTGTATACTAGTAGGTAGCATGCCATCCCTATATTTATGGATTGCCTATTAATATAACCTATATCTGGTATATATAATCCCATTTGTGTATTCGCATGTGGGAATATTAGCCATAATGTTATATCTTGCTGTTCCTGCCATAAATCTACAAGATTATCCCCCTATGGAGGTTTTTCTTTAAACAAATGATCTACTTAGTGTGCATAAGGTATACCGTGTAAACTTAAACCATATCTTTTAAGGATCTAATAGGTAAAAAGTCTTATAACTTTCGTAAAATGATAATGAAGACACTATCCCTTTTTAAACACACAATTTCTTTATAAGGCCTAAAAATAATATACGTTGCCAAGATAAAGATAAAAGTACAAACTGATAAAGTCATTAGCCTGTAGAAATTAATTATAGTTAAATTTATGTAAGTAATGTTAAGTTATGTCTGTATAATAAGTATTTCCAAAGTCTATCCATAGGTTTCAGCTATCTCGCTATTTTTACTGCTGAGAAGCTTAAACTGATGCCTATTCTGATGAATACGTTTGGGTTAAGGCTAGCAAGTAGCAAGAGCTCTCGTTAACCTACTTTTAAGGTAATGTTATCTTAATATTAGTGGATACTTCTGCACAATCTACATACTCTAAGACTTTTTACCATATATATGGGTAAGGTGTAATCATACAGCTTAATAGCCTTGTTATTCAATATTTTATGCTTGCTCAGCCGTATAGCACTGTAGACCATAATGCTTGCACTAAGATGAGCGTATAAATCCCTCTCGGCAGCACCAGTATTATACCTATATCAGGTTTGAAATGGTATGATATAGTGTAAGACTTTGCTATGATCTCCTCTAGTAGAAGACCATATACTCATTAGTTTATTTTCAGCTTGCATTAAACTGTTATAGCTTCCCTACACTTTTCTGTATATAACTGTAACGGATCATATATTCCTTTATCATAGTCTTGGTCTATGTAAAGACATACTTGTAGCGTATAGATAACATACAAGGCTACGTCTCTTGTTTTTAAGATAATAGCATCATTACTAATAGTCCCAGCTTTAAGGGTAGTCATAACCATTCTACACGTACAGTTTAAAGAAGAAATATGCTTTGAGATAGTCCTGTGTACTTTTTTAATTCAGCATCACTTTTATTACCAAAACTCTCCATGACAGAGTAATCATAATTAGCTGTATGCAGGATAAGCCCTTTTTTAATAAATAGCATATCTGCCACATCTTTACTGTACGTACGGTACTATACTATTGGGTATGTCTTCTGGTAGGTGTTCAGATACTCAGATACATTATTGCCATTACTCTAAGTTCTATGGAAGATAATAAGGTATAGTTTGTATAGAATTAGGATAAATTCTTGTATATCTGGGTCTTTATCAAAAGAATTAACTAAAAGATCAGCGAGTAAGCAGTAATGAGTAATGCGTTATTCCATAAGCCTGTTCTTCGTGGATAAAGTTTATAGCTTGTTTAGCCTTAGGTGAAATTGTGCCCAAATAGTCATTTTTAATACCATGATTTTTATAATTAGCGATATCCATATCCCTAATAAATATTTGTGTTTCTTCTAGTGTATGATGCTTAAAATAGTCTTTTGCCCAGGTACTATAATGGGAGATACATGTTGTTTAGTGAAAGCAACTCCGTTAGCCTGATTGCATAAGAAACTTTCTACATTAGTCTTGACTAGCCCCTCTGGTGTGACATAAAGCTCTCCACCTAGTGGCTGAAGGAAGAAGAATCTCTGGAGCCCCTGTTTGTGTAGTCACAGTAGGTGCCAAAGGAGGCTGTGCATATACTGTTTATAACTAGCTCAGGAGGAAAAGAATCATTATAGCTATTGGCGATGTACTTTTAGTTCCTGCAGACTGTGGAAGAGACTCTTTATAGTGAAATGTCGGCTTGCCAGTACCTGTTGATTTAAGTGCAAGGTATTCCCTGATGTCAGCTTTTTAATATCCCAGTGTGAGGGTAATACCTTCCTAAGTTTACTGTAACCTTTTAATGATAATAATCTACAATATTTTTAAATGTCAAAAATCCTATAGTTACGAGTAATAAAGATATTTACCACCCATTGATTGGGACCAGTGAAAAATTACTGCAACTTACTTGTTTTCAAGTATATTCCATTATTGCATATAAAGTTGGAGAAGGTATACTTCCTCTGTTTAAAGCTACTCATCCTTTTGAATTAACCCTTATAGTATAGTAACCTTTGATAATATGAGTACAGGTCTAAAAAATAGGCTAGTATACCCATAGCCTACCCTATATCCTAATCAGCCTGATACACTGAGTGTCTTAAGAGCCTGGTAAAGCTTATGCTGAAAGGATTAATCAATCACACCTGAAGAAAATACATGTAAAGAGTAGATCGCACTATTTTACATTTGAGAAGCATGAAGACATCACAGCTTCGTCACGCATTGGTCATAATAGCTTTCGCGAATATGCTGCTATACCTGCCAGAGGTGTTATTTTTGAATATCTAGCATTGGATTACAAACTATACCTCTTTGTGATCCTGTTACTGATAGCACTGTAATTTTGACTATTTACTTAATAAAACAATGCTGCTAGAAACACAGGCGTAAAGCAGACAAAAAGAGAGAGCAATATCTACCTGTTTATAATAAGGCTCAATATGAGCCTATATATAATCCAGGCAAGCAAGATCTGATTAAGCGGTATGCATAGCAATATACCAAAATTATCTTGCATTTCATATAAAACAAGGCATTAATACAGTATTATACTGTCATATGTGTTATTTATACCAAAGAAAGTATAATTAGGGGGTAATATTGTTGAAGGTATTATTGATTATATAAGTGAACAGCAAGCTGATACTTTAGATATTGCGTAAGAATATCCTGGATGAGCACTATACATGATAAAAGTGCCCCATATTTATTACAATATTAGTTGCGAAATCTACAGTTTAAAACATGAAAAAAGAAGATATAATTAAGCGTAGCACAGATAAATTTAACACCCTTGATAAACTACTACAGCGTTATTACAACTTCAATGTATACCCTGTCATCCTTTCTACCATTTTGATTAGTATGTGGTTTGTATGGTATAAAGTTGTATTACCTAGATTGCCTAGAGTTATCCATTTGACTTATCATTGAGGTCTTTTACTAGTGTATGTATATTATTTATAAGGTTATTGATAAAAACATATGATTATCCTCGGAAGCCTCCTAAAGTAGAAGGGAACCCATCATATATCTTATATAGAGTTTTTTGTACTAATACAAGGTTTAAATACCTTGTAAATATAACGAGTAAGCTTTTACCTTATATCTATTTAAATAACACACATTATTTAAGACCATATATGATTGCATACTTTCTACCAAGTTTTATATTATTATGTTTATTTGCTATAGATATTTTTTATTATGAATATCTTCATTTCTTATATATATATATATATAGCTTTTTAGCCTTAATACCTTTAATTGTGGAATACTATATATCTGTAATGATAATAGTAGAAAACATATACGTCTTTCCTTTAGAAGACTATTACAGCGTTAGGCCCCCCTATGGCAATTATAAAGCCTATTTTATAGCTTCGTGTAGACAACGTTATAGCGATTATTCTAGCTACAAATGTCACGAGAGTGGAGATAGTATTTGTGTCAGAAGAGCTCTTGATGATAGAATAACTGAGCGCGTTGATAAATATGAGTTTTGCTGTATAGTCGAGAAATCTTGCGTTGATAAATATAATAAAATGAATCCGAATACAAAAATAAATTATGATTCTATGACACAAGAACAAATAGATTTGCTTGCTAAAGAATTTTATTATTTGATGTCAGTTATTCTGCATATTATTTACTTTAAGAAAATGCATTATTATATTCCTTTTACCAACAAGAATAAGGATAAGCTCACCATTGACGGGAGATATCAACGAAACCTATTGTATATAAGGAAAGTGAAAAGATATTTACTTAGGTTATACTTTATATGTTGGGTATATGGTTTTGTTGTAAGTTTACCCACTTTTCATCTTTTGAATTTTGAAATGGTATTTCTAGAGAATTTTAAAGATATCTTAGATCCATTATATTAAGATGACTGCGGTATTAAACATCATTAACTTACTAAAAAGAATATTATATCACTCAAGTCTTTATAAAGTATTAGGTATAATAAGCATTATTTGTATATGGTACAGCAGTATAGTATTAATCAGAGAGCCATATAAGCTAGATGAGAATGTAACATGGTACGTGTTAGTATTATTGCTAATGCTTACCTTAGCACAAGTGCTATTACTGTATATACTAATAAAGGCATGGAGAAAAAGATTACATAAGGGTATCTTCTTAACCAGGATAATGGAGCGAGCGATCGTGCTAATATATTACAAGCCTTTATATCATATAGGAGAGAAATTGTTACACCAAGAATCAATAAGAGTAATGGTTGATCATGGGTCTAAAGTATTAATTGCACTAATAAATAAGAAATCTCATGTTTTAGCATTAATCCTGTTATTTCAAGCTTACCCAAAGCTTTTGATAGCAATGGCACTCTTAACAGATATATTGCTGTTCTCTGAGATAAGACTATTTTTTGAGGTAATATGGTATGCTCTTGTACCTATAATCTTTAGAGGGATGATAGGGCTAATAAGCATAGAAAATAGAAAGAGTATTGATAGCTTATTGAGCACACCAATAGATGTTAATAATGCAAGCATAGATGTAATTAGCTCTTCTCCATTAAATGACAGGGATTATATTAGTGATGAAGCCTTGAACAAGCTATTTGTAAAGAATATATCAGATATTCTTAAGGAAATATCGCTACTCTCGAAAGAGCGAATATACTTAACTGTAACCATACTAATTGGAATACTGTTTCTAGTAGCCTGGGCTATCTGTGTAACAAAAATTACTATTTTACACTTTTCCTGTAAGATTTTATCACATACGTAGTACAAGCTAGAATTTTATCCTATTTAAAGAAATCAACATCCCTTTGAATAAGACAACCACTATTATTACAAATAACAGAAATAACAAGCATCTTCTTGATATACTACCCATGGCTGTATATGGTGTAATTACGTACCTTTTTATCCAAGTACCTGTTAGCAGTTATACCAGGATGAGTTATCCTGTAAGCAATAGCATTGATCCTACTGATTTTACCATTATAGCATTCATTATCAGGCTCGTTGGCAAGGTTTAACATATCATAGTCCTAAGAGAATTGCTAGTATCAAAGTATCTTGTAATAGTAGTATTCCCATAAAAGTATATAGAAATACATTAATTGTAATACCTAGTAAGTTGATCTCCACAGTCACCGTTAACCTTATTAGCCTGTTAAAAGTATATAACAAAATTAGATCTAATTATAATGGTATAGTCATAAACAACATGTGTATAATAATCACTTTGCATCTTTTGCCAGAAAATGGACTAATCGTAGGGTTTCACTCTCATCTCTTGCAGAGTCTATCATATCCAACAAGCAAAATAAGAAATTACTAAGCATATTATCATGATCAGCTTAAGTTATCGCTTTATTATAACAAAAACCATACAAAGTATTCTCATTATATTACTTGGGATAAATGATATTATCCTGGTACTCCTATTCTTTCTCTTTCTCTTCTTCTATCTCCTGGTAGACGGGATAACTTGATAAACTTAAGCCAATGTAGAAATTAGCAGGGCCTGTCCCTATAGTATATGGGTACCCAGGGTAACAAGCCCTCAAGAGCTGCTATATCAAGCTTCTTCGCTAGCTCAGTCAGGTATACTGGCACCAGGTCAATATGCTGATTTGCCTAACGGAGAGCTCTTACAACATGAATTTGCCCTGGTCAAAGAGTCTGACAAAAACAACCTCTGTTTTGCTTACTTTACCCATAAACATATTAGACTTTTGGGTAAGCTATCTGATGAGGATAAACAGGTTTTACTGGGATATCTTCCATCTTATAAGACTAAGTATAATTTGGAGCTATTTGACAACTTAGCCTTTAAGCGAAGAAAATAAAGAGCAATATTTGCATATTATGGATAATGTCACTATTATGACTAATGCTGACATAGAGCCTATTCGTAATCCATCCAAACGAGACCCCTACTTAATAGACACGCAGAGCAACATATTGAAGCTATCTTGGATTGTGTAAAAATCAAGACATTGACCCCGTCTGGTAATGGGGCATTTAGTGATACCAGAGAAGATATAGATACTGATCTTGATTGGGTACTTTCAATTATATCAATGAAGAACAAGCCGTCCATCTTGGACTTAAATCTGAGATGTAGCAAGTAAAGTTTAGGTAATAATAATCTCTTAAACAGTATAACTGATTAATGCTAAGCTTGTTTTGGAATAAGTAAAATCAGCTTACTTTATCGAAAAGGATTAACCTATTACAATTTATTGGGGTATTTATTTGCAGTGATAGCCTGCTGGCATTCTTACATAACCATAAGTCTAGTCTTTTCTTGCTTAACTTTATTAGCCCTTTTATTATGACATGATATACTCCAGGTATATATATCTTATCTAGGTTGCCTAGGGGTATACCTTTCAATTTATTATGTATTTGTATAGGGATATTAATAGATATATGCTATACTCAAAGAATTCAGTGATTTAACATGATTATTAATGAGATATCTACAAAATACTCAATTCCTGTACATATTCTAGCTATTTCTTTATGTAATACTACAATTCTTAAGAAATTTATTAATATCACAAGTCATATGTTATCTTATCTCTGTTTAATAGCGACTATTAATTTAATCTTGCACATGATTCTCTAGGATTAATACCATTACTAATAAGGTATTATGTATATGCCATAGGAAAAATATATAACATATTTAGATAGCTTGTATTAGGTTATACATCCTTATTATGTAAAAGGGGAGCAATAGTGGATATAGGAAAATATGTAGCTGATGTCATATATAATGTTGTATCTAGGCATTAGGCACATGTCCTTTGATCTTATCAGTAACCATAATAAAGAGGACCTTGATATGCAATTATGTTACAGGGATTTAGCACCAGAGCAAAGGAGATTCTGTCTAAAGAGTTTTATTATTTAATACCCGTTATTATTAATATCTCCTAAATTTTAGACAGACCTGATTTTGTATTAGAGCGATATGGAAACCTATATCCTGCTTGTCTTCAAAGACCCTATACGTGGTCACTGAATGAGAAAACTTGTTATGTATATGATCGGCAGCAGCAATTCTCCTTGGGGCTATATAACATGTCGGGTATATGTATTGGGTGTAAGTTTACCGACCTTCATATGTTGGATTTCGAAAGGGTATTTATGGAAAGCTTTAAAGATGTAACAAATCCATTTAGCATGAATATACTACAATGACAGGGGTATTAAAGAGTATAAACACGGCAAATATCTCTTTCTAATCTTATGGGTATTACAAGGGGTATATACTGCTCAAAAATAAGCATTGTTAGCTTACTATAGAAACCCTAGTTGAAAGATCATATATGCGTATTATAGAGTTCTTTTCTTACAAAGGAAGTGGTATACATAAAAAATACCTTGATTTATAGGGTACAAGGAGAATGGAGCAAGGAATACTGGATATGGCTATAAGTATTCACTAAAACAGACATAATGAATATAAGATATGAAAACCTATCGATGGTGGGAATAAGAGGAGACATAAAAGCTGTAATAGAAGATAAAAAGAGTAAATATGAAATACCTTGGATTAATTACTATATACTCCTCTTATTTCTTGTCATTATCCAAAAGGAGGTAATTAGTGCTCTGAGAAGATATCTTAATCAGAGAAGAGTCATAAGTTCACCAAAGGAAAACATCTCGCTCTTGACAGTTAGTACAAAGATTTATAGAGTACTGGGTCTATTTTATGCCTCTAAAGTGTATTTATTCTATCTTAACTTTATTGGCCAGATTTATCCTACATCTACTACCCAAGAATGTTCCTTTTGATTTATACTTGACTCCTTTTATTGTCTTATTATGTATATGCTTACTGTTTATCTTGTTAATTAAAAAAATACTATATCCTAAGTTGCCTAGTGAATTAAGTCAACTATTTCTTAATTATGTCTATAAGCTAAGCTATACAGGCCCATTTATGTCCTAGATGAAACCTTACGTAGTAATAAGGAATAAGGTATTTAAAAGCTTTATACATATAATAAGTAAGATTTTACCTCCCTTCGGCGGCGTGCTCTTATATTTAATGTTCTTTTTTACCCCTAGGTTGTTTCTCTTAACTTTATTGATTATAGACATCTTTTATTATAGTAATATAGAGTTATTTATACTTATGCATATGTGGAATTAAGTCCTCTTTTAGTAAAATATTACATATATGCAATAAGGAGCTTAAAAGAAGAATATATAGAGTATTATGTAGAATAAATGCAAATTAGGGCATACGAAGGGTATAGTCTAAGGTGTGATCGATCCTGACAAAAAAGTCATGGATATTAGAAAGTTTGTGGAACGTAAACCTTATTGCTATATAGGAGATGGAGCTGCCGAGGAAATTCTGGATATGACTAAATGCGAATGTGGTTCTCAATTAGCTTTATTTAATAAGCACAATAAACAGCATGTAACAGACGAAGAACGTATTATGCGGAAGAAGGATTTTTATGCTTTGATACCAGTAGTAATAGATATTGGCGCCTTTTAGACACCCATGATCATACCATAGAAAGATATCCAGATAGGCTAAGTGAATATATAGAGGTAAAAGATTGTATATAATATGGGTGTCAATAGCAGTAAAATATTCAGGCTATTTGGCATGTTGGGTATATATATACTCTCTATAAGTTTACCCACTTTTCATCTGTTGAATTTCGAAACAGTATTCCTGAGTAATTTTCGAGACATTTTGGATCCATTTAGCAATGACATACTATTACAACGTCTTTCTTATACTTATACTGCTCTGTATATTACTTACAGATTAACCATGCTAAAGCTTTCTATTGAATTTATTTGATTATTAGCGATACAGTAGCCAAACGTAAGTGTACAATTCTTTTGTATATCTTGGAAGAAAATGAATTAATTGAATGATTTTCAGATGCCAAGTCCAAGTGCATAGAATCCGTTCAAGCTGGTATTTTATTAAGAGGTTATCCCATAAGAAAGAATATTATGCCTACATATGATTAAATTTACCAAACAGGATTATGCGTATTAGTATCAGGATGGTAAAGGTCACCTTTTGCTATAGAATAGTATGATTGTACATATCTTTAATCATGAGATTACTTTTACTATACGGATTTAGCTTTATCCCACCAGAATGTTTACTACTACTATTACTACTAGCCCTAGTCAAAGAAAAGTACTCAAATATATGTGTAAACAGCACCATTAGTAAATAAGTTCTTGGTGATAATGATCTTTTAACAGGTAAGCTTTAATGGGACCTTTTTAGCTATATACTAGACAGCTCTACTAAAGGGGAACATTTAAAAGTATTACAATACTTAGGAGAGAGTATCCACGCTTTTTCGAGATTTCGAGCTCCTTTACAAGCTGTATGACTGAAACGTTTTTCCAAAGAGGACTTCTTAGTTTTTAACTGGTGTAGCTTCCTATATTGTCCATTTAATAATTGTGAAGATATCACTATCACGACTTCGTCCTTATGCAGTCATCGTAGTTTTCATGAATATATAGATACCTGTCATATGTAGATGTATCCATCCAAAACAATTTGTAAATCTAGGATTAGTTTGCAACCCATATATCTTTGTGACATATATGAAAGGGATAAGAATACCATCATGGTTACCTCCCTCCGAGCTACTCGTAATATGGTTACAGATAATATCTTAGTATCTATATAGTATTTTAGCCATTACGTAAAGCTCGATTTAGGCATATATAGTGATATGTTGCTTTAAGCACTGATCCGAAATACATTATGAAGAGCATGGACACTTTAAGAGTTAGAAGGCGTTTAAGGACCTGTATATGTAATGCTAGAATCTAGCTAGAGTATACATGGGAGCATACTAAGTTAAATTTCCTGAAAGAACTATCAGCCCTTTTCTGGCACCTCTTTATCTTAGTTATGCATAATAAGCCCATCAGCTTGCTTAAGGAAGGCAAACCATGCAAATATCTATTCGTAAGCTATTAAACTACTTTTATCTGCGGGAGATATTACTCTGAAATAGGTAAAGTACGTGTACCAAAAGACACACAAACTAAAATTGAGACTATCTCAAATATAATATACGAAACCTTTAAGCTAAATATTGATGAAGAGTGTTGTTAAGTACCTGTACCTCCCCCTCCCCATTCTTTAAGATACTTTCCTGACGAAACCTCTATTTCCCTTTGAAATAGAAAAAAGCACTTAAAGGAGAGAAAGTAACAGTAAATGACTACTTGTACTTGCTTATAAGCACTAGTATAGATATGGATCAGGAAAAGATGATGACACTAAGAATACAGCATAATAGCCAGCAAAGAGCTGATTAAAAAGATGTGAATATTCACAAGAAAACTGGTATAATGCCTCTATTGTCAAAAAGGGATAGAATAAAGCTAAGGTACATCGTATTATATCTTTAGCTCATCACAAGAGAGAGAGAGCTAAAGACGTATATACAATGCGTAGTGTAACTTGCTAAGATTTAGCGCTAGTTCCTCGTGATGATACCAGTATGGTAGCTCTTTCACCCTAATCTCTTTAGAAGAAATTGATACTACCGCCAATAGTCTGGCTACGCTTGGTACCACATACCACGACTAATCTTGACGTCCTAGTGGAATCTTGAAATATTCCAGTATTTTCACTATTTTTACTAAAAAACTAACCAGGTAGTATATTGCACAAAAAGTAATCAAATTCAAGATACCTCATATTACTATTGTTCACTAACTAGTACAGTCTTTAAATTGTGATGAGACCTGCAAAATGCAACCAGTATTAGTATTGTGTAGACCTAAAAGATATATCAATGTATTAATCTTGTAGAAAGATAAGATGGTAAGCAGATCTTACATTGTCAGTATGGGAAATGTATATCTTTACCAGGAGCAATTAATCTTTTACAAAAAAAACTAAATAAGCTGTTTTGAATGATTAATACAGTAATTTGTTGCTTGAAAAATACTTAGTATAAATGCTTACTAGCTTCTAGCTTGAATTCACGATTACCTGTTAGCGTAAAAAGGATTCCTTGTGGGTTTTCGAAGCCTTATAGCGAAAGAGTACACATAGTACGTACATACTAGCTGGCCAGCCTTTACATTTCAGCTTTTCTTAATAGAGATAACTTTTCAACCTTATTGTCTAAGAATAGATGAAAAGAATACCTATCTTCAAGTATCAGCACCCAGTGGCTATACTACGGTAGTGTTTTTGTAATAATTTACTCCTCCAGGTATAGCGTAAACAATAATAGGTATTTTGATAGATGTATATATAATGTTGCTAAATTACCAGGAACATTTGGCTGTGTATATATAATTTAGGCCTTGCCAGATACTATTTCGATTTGACGGTATAGCTATGTGTATTATTGAGCCATAGCCCTGAAAGTAAAAGACGTCTTACTCTTTATGATTATCTCTAGGCTATTTTAGGACCAGGTTCAAAGTATATATACTTTTCATACTTATTCTTAAGATATGCAATCATTTTTATAGTTATACAGTATTCCTTCATTCTAGCTGAGTATTGTATTTTGGATACCTATTTTTATTACCTTATCATCCGAGCAGTATATCTCTTTTACCACCATGCTTGGTATGCCATAATTGTTCTGTAAGTCTCCTGCATATTAATAAAGAATTCTCTTACAAGCTAATTGGATCACTTTTGATGCTAAAGTTGAAGAATTCCTGTAATTCTTGGTTATTCTCATTCTCATATAGGTATAGCTTGTATATTTATATGAGGAGGAAATGAGCCTCTCTTGTTATACATCATCATGAAAATAGCCTATACTCGTCTCCAGGTATGCGATATACTGACACTACTCAGCTTAAACATACCTGTATATTTGGTAAATAGCATGCTATCTTCGTAAGCGTGGTCATAATATCTTGCCTGGCAAGTCTGGTTATCCCGCAAGTATGTCAGGGCATACATAACCATATGAATAAACATGCTCCTAATATATAAAAGAAGCCTTTATTATCATATATAGAGACCAAATACAGTATTATCCTTGTTCTATATTATACTATACTACTACTAGCAGAGATAACTTCTTTGATAATAGGCAATATATCGTCTAGTCTAAGAGGTGTCAGCAGAGTGCCTTGTTAGCCTGTAAACAATAAAGACAAAGAGCTCTAAAAGCTTATAATATAATGTAAGAAATAGGATCATATAAATATCTATGTATGTAAAAGCCTCCATTGTTGTCAAATCATAGGATATACATTAAAATGCTGTGCATGCATTATTGTCAGTATTCTTAGTTTCTCCTCACTTGGGAGCTTTGCTTGCATAAGGATTTGTTTAATTACTAGTTCTGTAAAGTCTATGATACACAATTGAGATGTACCAGGGATATATATATATATGTATCTTTAACGTGAAAAGATATGCCAATCATGTATATGCAATAGATACTCAGGCGATATGAACACAGCATTTTGTCTATATTAATCCTATTATTCAAGTATTATAGAAATAAAAGGGTATCATTCATACATAAAATTAATAGACTGATTACGCTATACTAGACAATAGATAAGCTGTCAAATCTTAGATACCCTTATCAGCATAAATTTATGGGGAAATTCAATGCCCAGAATATCTGTATATAGTCTATGACCAAGAGAAGCTATTCCACGAATAGTATAAAACGAGCTCTAAGGGCTAATGAGGAAGTATAGGTGTCATCAAGTATATATATTACCTTGTATAATGTCATTTTTATGCTCCATATAGCAATTAATGAAAATCTCATCTTTATCTTTAGGTATAAATAATTTGATTAAGCTTTACCCTATTATCTGTCAAAAGTATGTCTTGATAATAGAATATAGAATAGGTATACCTTTATGTTAGTAAGCTACTGTATATTTTAGGGTATATAATTATCTTGAGCAATAACATAGCTAAGGTTACGTGTACCTATAACAGCGGTACAGTAAAGATTAACCTGCTAGCCTATAGTATATATACTCGTAGAATAAAATTGGAGTTAAAGAACTGTAGAATCTATTTGGCAAAGCTATTTTGTAGTAGCATGCTAAGAAACAGGTTTCCATAATCCTCCCTCCCTAGCGATAAAGGGCTATTATTTATCTCACAGCCATAATTAAAAGTGTCCTTCCCATAGGAGGATAACACGCATTAAATAACTAAATAAGACACTGGCTAGTATTTTATCCCATGGACAGAACAATAGTGCTTGTGGAGGTACAAAGATACGCTCATTTAGTAGGTATGGCACCTGCTAATAGAATAAGGATAAGGTATGACAGTATAGCTTAATTTACATATATACCCAAAATTGACAGGATAATAGGTATTTATACAAGAATCATCCAGGTATACTAATAAATAGGATATACTTATAGTGGATCTTTTGCAAGAGAGCTAAGTGTAGCATTAAACCAGCAAAAGGTAACAGTGAGCTGTTAAGTAGCCTATCAAAAGGAAGCTGCGAATATGCCTAAATCTGTTCAATTCCTGTATGAAGTTCCTCTGGAGATATTACACCTAATTTGGATACCATAATAGTGAACTTTAGCCATCTTGACAAGATTATGGAGCCAAAATAGTTAAAATATTCGCTGCTGAAGACATGCACGAAGGGATCATTACATTCTTGTAGATAAGATAGTTATGCTATTCCTTTTATTTTGAATCTTGCAGGATAGGTTAAATTTGCCACATCAGGAAATACAAGCTACTGAATTTGCATATTTTGATTAATTTAGTGTTTTAGGTATCATAGATGACTATTTCTATATATACTGATAAGATAGCTTTAGCTATGTTCATATGCATATACATGTGCTCAATAAAGCTTTTGTTATGATATAGGGATAGAGATAACTTGCTCGTTAATATATCCCCTAAGTAATTTTACCTAGTTTATATACATACGCATCTACTGGTAGACTACAATAAACTTATATCTTAGCTAGCACAAATTTAACTAAATATACAAGGGACCTGTTTAGCTACTATTTTGTATTAATAACTCTCCTCATTCGATACTTTTCAAATAGTATAATACTACTTATCTGAACAATATATTTAACTTTTAAAAGTGGTATAGTACCTTGCTGTGCATATATATATATTCGTACAAGTATAGAAAAGCTTCCACCTTACACAATCTCTCTTTATGCACATATAGCAAAAGGAAACTCCTTACTCTTGGCAATTTTCATTAAGTATTAGGTACACCTATACCTATACCTATACTTCTGCCTGTATGCGCTGTATAGTATGGTGTAAACATATGCTAAAAAGGGTTGCCTTATGCTTCTCCTTTAAGATGAATAGATAATGAATGAGAATGAACTAAATATACGCTTAAGCTTTTAGCAAAGAAATCTCAAGTGAGATGTTATACGTACTTAAAGCTATAAACATGATAACCTTAGCATAAGTAGTATATCCAGGATACTAGCATTTTAATATAGTTGCCTAAGTTTATGCTTACTGGCTAGTTCTCTATCTACGCTAATAAGAAATGCCCAGTAATTTCGAAAAAAGCATTAAATAGCTTATCACCCCATTAGATCTACATAGGTTACGCTACCTCGTAATTTTCGCCTAGAGGCATTAAATATCTATTATCATAATAGCCTAAATACCCTTTTGATTAACAAGCACTCTTCTACCCGAATTTATGGTTAAGGCTATGCTACTTATCTACTATAGAAATACATCTTGCTAAGGCTTACTCTTCTATAAAAAGGGGACATTGGGAAAGTAGTCCTTATCCTTACCTAATAGCAGGTCTATGCATATTAAAAAGCCAAAAAGGGATGCTTTAGCATCTATACCAGATGTTACCTATTATATATGTCCCTATATACCCATGTAATTACTCTGATATCTTACTAGTCATGTCATCCTTGTATATACAGACCAAAAGACCTCTATTATCAGCTTGATATTATATACTTTAAAAATCATCTTCTAAGACCATAGCCCACTCGGTAATTAAAAGTAGAGGTAAAAATAGGTGTCTCGCCAAAATATAAGAAGATGATATCTTTATATATATATGTATAGTATAAGAAGGACTATCTGACGTGCACGATATACATCATATCTATAATTAGGATACCATATAAGCTATATAGACTATAAAATTAGCCAAAGAGTTACTATTCAAGCAATGCTATCTATTACAGGATAAAACCACCAAGATACTTATTGCCAGGTGGTGGAACACTTATACCTTTACCAAATACAAGTAATACTTTTAGCTCTTAAAAAGCAATAATTAGCAATCTTAACATAGTCCTTATATAAGTATAAGGATCTGTAAGCAAGCTATTTCAATTAAGCAGATTATCCCATAATCTGCTATATTCTTGAGATTTTGTGACCTTATTAGAGCATATCGCATATTTTTGATTTTACTTTTAAAAATATCATCAGCAATACGTATTTTCGTTTAATACCTCATGCAGATTTCCTTAGGGCGTATAAAAGCTGCGTGTGTGTATCGCTATTATAGAATTTTACATATTATTTATACCCTTACTACTGGTAAAAGATTGAGGGCTTATTATTATCCCTGGTATACGTGCACAAGCTAGAGGTACTATATATGGACATACTAGTATCTATTTGTCACAAGCTGCTTTATTCAATCAAGTGGTCTACTTTGTATATAGAGATACAAAGAATACTGCATTATATGTGGTTTTAACAAAGGTATCACCAGCTGGCTACTATACTACCAGGGGATTCCACCACTTGATACAAAATAGATATCTTTTGGATCCTCTTAATTATTAAAACCTGCTACTTACTCTAAATGTAGCTGTTAGCTTTTACACTAGAGATACTCCTCATTATCCAACCATGAAAAGATAAACAAGACTTAAAAGGTATCTTTTATTAGTCTTGCTGCATGTATGTATGATTATAAAGCAATAAATTGTATGTTGTAAAGGATCATATAATAGAATTAACTCAGAGGAAAGAGCAGACTCTTGTATTAGGCGACAGAATCAAGCTATTATCAAAACCCTTTCATATAATTGGTCGTATATGGTATCTTTGACTGTTATTTGATAAGTGAATATACTTCTTCAAATTGCTCAATCAGCCAGAATAGTACACTTTATACCTGGTAAATTCTCTTTATTACACACATTTTCCCATGATTCTAATTTCACGCTTTGCCTCAATGCACATATCTTCCAATAAGAGATTACTTTATATCTAGTAAGTCTACCTTTACCTCTACCCTACCATCCAGCCTCCTTGGTGGTATATTTAGACAGGCTAATAACATGTAACTCTGTTATTCTTATACAGTATAGCATATCGTTAACTCTCTAAAATGGTTAGTATATAGGATTACTTTAATACTTACATAACACCTATAGTGATACTAATATTATCCTAAATAAGCGAACAAGGATATTCCGCGGAATATTGTCATACCTGAGTCATCGTGCTCATTTATAAAGAAGTGTACATACATCATCTGTACAGGTTAAAGATCCACCAAATATATCTAGTATAGAAATCCTTATCCTGTAGGATATTTTGTAGCCAGGAACCTTACTATCCTTATTTAAAGTATCCTTTTATGCTAATAGCCTATTATTATCATTATTATCCTGATTGATGGTAATATCCTCCTTCGTATGAGTCCATGCACTATTATATGAATTGTCTTTTTATACCCAAGGTATATGAGAAACACTTCTTTCAGTATCTTTTTGTATATCCTTACTTGTTTGTAAAAATCTCACCAGGTTCATCTATCCTGTATACCACAAGCGAATATGTATATAGATATAGATATAGTGTTTATTTACTGACAATATACAAGCTGAACATATTTAATGTTCCAACCAGGAAATAATTGCTCAAAATAGATTCAAGATTAACTTATCTTACTTTGACATGCTACCTATCTCCCTTTATAGTACTCTCCCCCCATGTATATAAAACAGTAAATATGGCTAGAAGGGGTATATTTCTTAGCCTCTGTACAGTATGAGATAACATGACATAATATACTCTTTACAGTAAAACTAGACATTTGTGTAATCCTGGTTAAACCATCCATGTTAAAAGATGACTTAATACCTTTAATCTCAAAAAGCTATTTTGAGCCTTTAATTATGTATAATTCGATATATAGATATACTCTAGATATACCTTTGTCTCATATTTAAGCTTTTTGAGCTTATTTATGCTATATTATAGTTTTAGCCAGTATATTTACTATCCAAATCGCACAGAGATACCCAAAGGGTCCTTGGTATTATATCATACAGCATTTTTATGATGGTATCCCTTCTCTCTACTCCACTCTACACAATATCTCTAGAGCATATCCTAGTAGTATACTCGCTAGGCATATTTTACATTAAGTCTAATTTTCTACTAGTAAGGTTAGATATAGCCATGCACGTGATAGAGTGTAAGAACTAGACAAAAGCATAGCTAATATCACTCAAAGCTACCCGAAAGTAGTTATTCTAACTAATAGCACTATACATTACTTTTTTCGACTGCTAACTTAGAGAGAATCATATCACAAATTTCTATAGCTTGCTAAACTCTCTCTATACCTTAGATAGGAAAAGTAATTTTACATTGAAGTGGGCCTTACCTTTTATTACATCATTTATAAAAGCAATACTGTGATAGAGATATATATGCCTTAAGGTATACCCTTAGCAACAAGCGCTTGTTTTTAGCGAAATTGACTATGTTAACAAGCTTGACTCCTTAATGTACGTACTCTATATGACAATGACATAGCGAAAAATGTTAATTACTTATCAGTTCTATTAAGTACAAGCACGGCTATCATCATAAGTAAATATGCAATACCAGAATATATCGGAAGGGAGGGAGATTGTTATACCCTCTGAGATGTCCCATGCATATTTTAGATGACTGTAACCTATGCAAATTACTTCTTTTAAAGTATCTTCTGTTCTATATAGTATAAAAACATGTTTAGTCACGTGAAGCGAGAATTGCAAAAAACAATTACCGTTATATCCTTTTCATAATTACTTCCATAAGCATAAGCATTATAAGAAAGAGAAAGGTTTTTAGTACGAGATGCCTTCACAGTTAGTCCGGGGTTAGGGGCTAGGCGTATTAGTGTATGAGGTCCTTATGGGAGCGCTTACGTCTAAGCATAAGCGGTTTATGTTAGGGTATGGGAACCTTCAAGCGTGTTGAGATAGATGATACGAAGTTGCTCCCTTTCTTTTACGAAGGAGTATTTAAAAACATATGATCACGCATACTACGATAAATTATTGGATATCAGATCAAAAGCGTTTTCAGCGGAAAGATAACTTCAGTGAATCCATACTCGCTTGTATAAGTGAAGTATATATACTTACATTTTACTCTTTTTGAATTAAGCTTAGCACATATCTTGTGACAAATATAAGGGATATCGTAAGATTTAGATAAGCTAATGAGTAAGTGGTAGGGCATATAATGTATTCTCTGCAGGCGATTTACCACTGCGTGCCTAAAAAATTAAGGATAAAGATCATTTAGTCCTTAATACGAGATACAGTATAAACAGTAATACAAAGTTTAGTGAGGTAGACCAATTTAACAACTATTGCTTTTCGCAACCCACGAGTAGAATTCCGGCGCTCAATGCGCACTTGTTTAAAAAGAAGAAGATATTACATTTAAATCATTTCTTCTTTTACCTTAATATTAGTAAAGAAGAGATTCTCTTACGGATATAATACATATAAGGCCTACAAGGACATTGTGATTTACCAATACTCTTATAGTTCTTCTGTTTTTAATAATTTAGTGTAAGGAATATAAAGAAGTAATGGTCCTAGTCCTCTTTATATGAATGGTGTCTTAAACCATACATAAGTACCAAAAAGTAGTACCAATTTCTATTTATTCTCACGACATGTACGTATTTCAAACAGCTTTTTTGGCAAGCACATTTAAAAAGGGTTTACAAGCTTTATTTAAATCATACAACCTTTGATAATTTGCCTTAAAGCGAATTGAGAGAAGGTATTGCTACGCTCCATATATTATTATCGCTTATTAAAGTGATACTAAAAGTAGGCACGTTCTATTACTATTTAAGATCAGAAGAAAATGATATATAATACTATTACAAACGATTAAATTGTATAAAATGCCTTATCATATGTATTAGCTTACATGCTCCGGCAGGGAATTCTATAAAATCGTGGACGTCATGTCCATGAATGATCATGTTTAGCAATAAGAAATGATATCATTTACTTAGCTTAAGTGTAACAGCACTCATTTGAGGAAAGCCTTAAATGAGTTTTTAGTAAGGTTAAAAAGAGGGCCACGTTCTAATTTATGCTACGCTTAGAATGCTTTAAAGCTGAATACTATGCAGTATTTACTTTGTTGATTTATGGGTTTCTGGTTGATTTCTAATTATTTTACTGTCATAATGAAATAGTGATAATAAAACTCATAAGGAGACTTATTAGAAATAACGAGTGACCTCAGAAGGCTGTGCAGATGGGACAATGCATAAACCTATCTAAAGGCTACTGCACTATAAAGAATAAGAAGGCTATAAAATCGGGTCTGTTCCAGCGATTCCCTCAGTATGCGTGACAATATATCTGGGCTCATGAGTGCAATGTCTAGGCATTCCTTCATACAGGTATGCGATACAACAAGTAATTTGATAAAATTGATTATCCAATGTAGCAAATCAACGCTCTGTATCTTAGCATATTTATTAGTATATTGTTTGCTGAAACATGTTCAACAGCTTGATCCATGAGCATTATTTTTCCGGTCTTTTACTCGTTATTTGAGCTGAGCCGGCGTAATGTTGTTGTCAAATTCACAGTAAATGGATAATTGGCATCGTATGATGGTAATGTTGGGCCATTTTGGCGTATTTTATGAAAAGCAAACTGTATGAGCATACTATGTATATCCTCATATACTAGTTTATCACCTCATATAGCATACATATATTACGAAATTATATCCGCTTAATAATATTAGTAAGAATAGAGGCGGTATCATACTTTGTCGAGGACAAACGGGATTCCTCTATAAACCTCTAAATACTTTATCTTACAACGTAAATAGGGCCAAAAAAGATTTTAATATCAATATGTTAAGCTATCTCTTTTTTAAAACTTTGTCTTTTGTCAGAAATTCTGGCTAGGCTTGGTCACTATGTTGATGGCTTTACAAATGGGGTGAAGGAGGTTTGTCTTTCAGCATCTAAAGGACATATTAAATAATACGTGAAGAAATAAAAAGGAGATTATTGATAAGTAGGTATATTTAAAGCTTTATAACAAAGAAAAAAACAAAAATAAATTTTTAGCAATGTAAAGCTTAAGCGTGAGACTTAAGATATATGATTCTAGTTATATGGTTTATAATCTCCACAATACTATTCATATTGAAAAAAGTAGTAGCTCATATTGAGCTCTTGAGAATGCTCAAAAGAAACCATATGCTCTTTCTCTTGAGCAGAAAAAAGGTATATCCGATATCTTAGCGATGAAGGATTACTTTGATAACGTAGTATACGCTAAAAAATAAGTATATACTACTACCTATGAATGGATTTCATACAAAGATAAAATAGCATAATAAATAGGGTCTTAAGTATAAGAAATAACTATATAATTACAAAATAATGCTCTTTTAGTAATAAAACTGTAAATCTTATAGCTTACTTCAGTCTATAGTATATACTGCATGATATGGTTAAAATAAAGATATCATAAAATTTATAATCAATTAGCATAATAAGATGAACATATAAATTAGAAAAGATCTCCTATAGGTAATAACTTTCATACTTAAAGCAAAGAACTGTTTACAGATATGGATATCCTTTTACTTATTCACTTTTATGTTGTACTAATATATATCCCCCTACTTATCTGAAGAACATTGACCATCCTATATGAAGAAAATAGTATCAATGAGATCTGTTAGAATCCATTTAAGGGACTAAGGGACACAAGTATTCTCTATGCTATACAAAAATAGTCCAGTATTGTATCCTTATATCACCACTACTAATAGGTGTCCCTTGTAAAGTAATGCTATACCTATATACTTGACAGGGTAGAGACAAGAATAAAGGGATAAGCGTAGACAGGATAGTAAGCCAGACCTGTATGTATAAAGAATGTAGCAATATGGACAGGGGATGAGTACAATATCCCTTTTGGGGATGATAGAATAAAGATAAGTATATGTGAGGGAAACTATTTATCAAAAAGGAAACAAAGTGGATTCCTTATATAGAGAGGGAGAGAGCAGCTACAGGTAAAAGGATAACCAGGCCTACGGTACAGCTATTCCTGTATATAATATAATATAAGCATGTTACAAGCTGAATGCACTGTCATAACAGCACAATGAGCGCAGATACAGATGATAAAACTAGGTAGAATAGATATGATATATAGACAGGTAAAAATAGGTATACAGAAAGGGTGCGCCAAATAAGGCAATGAAAATACTATTATACCATTTTTCCACTCTCAGAATTAGCCAAGTATTACACCCTACGAATACAAGCACTATTATCAAAAAGGAGGAACTCATGATAGCTGCTGATACGAGAGACGAGAGAAGGTATACTACCAGTAACCTACAACAAAATTAGTATCTCTGGGACCATCTAACCTAGTGATAAAGGCACAAAAGCTGTAAAACATACTTTAATAGTGAGCTTAGATACCTAACCAGCAGCACAAATCTCTACTTCTTATGTTTATTTATATGCCTTTATGTCGAATAAACAGCTTTTTGCCACTGAGTAAGACTTTTATTCAATTAGCATCACTAACTGACCAGGTAAGCCTTTACTTTTGATTGATTAGGATACACTAATTACTAGTAGTAAGTTTTCTGTAGATTATGTAAAGTAGATAAGAGGCTTACCAGCGGAAAGATATCTTATGGGGAATCAGCTTTAGCGAAAATAATAGTATTAGCCTAACCTATTTCTTACAGAGTTACCTTTGCCCAATTACCTATTACAACTTACTGTTACATCAACAAGATTCTTCTAGTATACCTTTTATAGCCTATTTAATGAATCATACACTATGTATCCCTTTCTTATAGATACTTGTACATATACAATAGTAGATAATCATCCTAGACGTAACTTAAATAATACTTTGCTCTATCATTATTGATTCCAGTCTTTCTTACTCAGCAAACAGCTTAAACGAGTTTGTAAGGTGGTCTCTAGAGTATATTTCATTAGCTATCACAATTAAAGCTTATAGCTTCTACTTTAATAAGCTAATGAATCATCCTATTATCATGAATCTCTTCTGTGATATAGACCCATCTAGTGTAATAGGCAAGCGAGGAGATACTATCCTTTCAGTATAATGCAGAATATCATCCTGGTGATAGTGTGAAGTTATATCCAGAGCAGCATAGACGATTTCATACCTATTGCGATGACTTTACAGGTGTAATAGAGCTTTCACAGTATTATTGCCTACAAAGAAAATAGATCTATTACCTCTTGCTACGCTGTTAACACATATCATAAATCTTCCTTATAATACCTTTATATATATATATTTCTACTTATTCAAAGGACAGTTACTCTTGTATATTAAGAGTTCTCATGAGTTCATTCCATTAATTCGGCTGATTGTCTTGAAAGGCGTTAGTAATAATATTACCTTTCCTCTTCTTTCATCAGCTATGTCACTTGGTCATACTTGACCCTATGAGCCTGTATCTATGATTATACTACCTACCATAGTGACAAGAATCATCTCTCCATTATACGCTGATATAGGTAAAAAACTACTGGAAAGGTATGTATACAGATATGAACAAGAAGATACACAGTATGAAGCGAGCGTAAGTAAGTATTCTAGTGAGAAAACTATTAAAGGGGACATATGACATCAAACTAAGACGTGGAGATAAGAGACAGTAGAATGGATAAAAGAAGAAGTAGGGCAATATAATGGAATAATCGCATAGGTGTGTATTCAAGGCGTAGCAGTAAGATATTTACAAATAAGGTCCAGGATAAGAACGAAGGAATAGAGTATACTCAACACTATGGCGAAGGAACCAGATCTATTAAAGAGGTGGTTGGCAAGATTTCTGGATAAGGAACCAATGAAAGAGAAGCTACCAGTAGAGTAGGAAGAAGACCTATCACTTGATTATGGAATACTAGTGGGTATGGGTATCTACGTGTATGCAATGTGTACAAGAAGAGGAATTGAGGTATCAAGCTACGATATAACTCCATTTGACTAGCTACTGTTACTCTCGAGGGAGAAGAATGAGGCAATAGAGAAATAGTGATGATCCCAAGGACTAGAAATATACCAAGAGAAGAATATGGAGAAAGTAGATGTATAGCATAGGTATCACCCTAATCTTATATCCTGGTTTATCTTTATGCTTACAGATTCTCCTCTTTTACCTGGTATACCTTCTTTGATATCCTCGTTTTAATACATGTAAGAGATCCCATTAAGGTTATCTCCCACTCCTTTATTATTGCTACCCTTGGTATGTATGCATACATCGACTAGTTATTCAAGATTGTTTCTATGATCTTTACCTCTTCTAGCATATTTCTTATTTTACCTCCTGTATATAGCGTATTCACTTCTATCTGTAACTTACCCTCTCCTTCGGGTATACTTATCTCTATTCCTAAGGTTTTATCGATAAAGTAGTGTTCAATATGGCTAATTATCATCATCTTCTTCATTTTCAACTACTTTACGCTTTCCAAGGTATATACGGTTTCCTCTTTACTTCTCTTACTACATTCCCTCATATGGAACTCTCTTGGCTTTATTATTATTATATACTTGTATACCTGTGTATACAGCATATATGTATCATGCAATACCCCTTCTCTTTGGCAGGCTGGCTTATGCTTATCAAATTCGAATGTTATCGCTTTGTCATAGCGTATCTTTTTGTTCATTAGAAGCATTATCGTTCTTATTACCATTATTATTACTATTTCTCTTGGAAGTCTATTATCTCTTCTCGTTTCTGTGATATTGGGTTATCACCTATATTATTGAGTCATTTCCTTAGTTAGTATATATGTATGGATTGTTACAATTATGTAGTCCTGTTATTATCCATTCTAGCACGTATTTCTCCAGAATATAAGATTGATACACCTAATAGAGAAAATGTAAGATTGAAAGCAGAATTATATAAGATACTGAAAGAATTGAATAATGTAACTATGCAGATCATTAATCCTCTATATGATGTGGTAACACTAATAAGGAAAGTAGTATCGACAATAGTAATGGATACAGAGGCTATAAATGTGGTAAAAGTACTGTATAGGGGTAATATCCAGAAATTAAGAAATAATAATCCCAATAAAGGGTTAATAGAAGAAATAGTAAGATATACAGCCTCGATATAACGCTAATGTGGGATAGTAGGTAAAATAGCCAAGCTTACGCTAGATGATATAATGGAATGGCCTCGTATAAACATATGTATATAGGATAAGGATACCTTGGTTTATAAAAAGTTTAATTACTTCGATATAGACAGGCATACTACGAATACAGCTCTTTATACAGCTACAGGGTATGAAAGCCCCTCATGGATACACAAACTTCCATACTTTACCACACTTAAATAAGACCCAAGGGGTCGTATTTTACAGGTACCCATAGAGGAACTACCTGCATTGCAGACTAAGTAATACCTTTGCCTCAGTCAATGAATATGACAAACAGGTTTGCCTATTGATACCTATAGAGATAAAGGATCATTTTCAGGTCGAAAATGATATGCAGGCTTATACTTATAAAGAAGGAAGTGTAGAGGTATAGCCAATCGAGCTAGCCCAGTATGCAAAGACACTAAATCACATCTTTATAAGAGGATCTACGATCACGAGATACTATACTATCTGGGAAATAAGTATAATAAGGCCTATAAAAGTATAGAATCGATAATAGCTTACAAATTACCAGCAAGCTAATAAGGGGTAAATACTTAGCTAGTAGGACAAACTTAATAGGCAGATAGGCGAGAGATATCTACAAGGAGGTATTAGACATACTGCTATCCAAAATAGAACCACTGGTAATAATGTGACATTACATAGCACCTATGACGAGGTCCTCTAATGGATCAACTGGGTAACAGTAAAAATACGAGATATTGGTACCTGAAAAAGAACTTTGAGGACATATACAAAAAGCATAACCTAGCACTAAAGGAAATCCCCCAAAAATTAAGTAAATGCTATTTTATATGCTTATATTACTTTTAAATAGAGAAGATTCCTTAGACATAATAATGAGCAAGCTACCTAGGGTGTTCCTCTGGTGTACAACCCTCTAAAAAATACCGCTAGATTGATATATAAAGGAAGTTTTATGAAGAATCTAGCAAGATGATCTTGGGATATGCAGATGTACTGGGAGAGAGAGAACTCCTGTATCCCATTAGCAGGTTCTAAACCCAGCTATTCTAGTTATAAATAAGCCAATATATACCTTAATCGTGTATACCACCCTACCATTTATGTAACCTGATCAATAGATGGATACACACATCTATTTGTAACTCTTATGCTAATTATAATGATCAACGTATAAGATATCTTGTATTCAGGATAAGTAAAAAGCAATATCTTATTTATCTCAGATAAGCAGAGCATACTAAATAAGCTGATTCCTTGTAAATAGAGGATATTACTACTAGACCATATATGATTACTCTTCACCAGTAGCCACTATTAACCGAGATCCTCAATATGGGAATATCATAGGTACAATGCCCTCTACTCCATTAATATCTTGTATAATTAATTAATGAGTGCAAATAAAGATAATGTATCTTTGATTGGTATAAGATAATATGCGCAATATCTCTATTGGTACAATTTATATACAGGGTATGCTATAATATAATAAGCCTTTAATATATTTTATGGAGCTAAGTTTATAGATAATATCCTGTTATTAAGGGATCCATTTTTACTTGATAATAATGCACTGTATGATTATTCTTAATTATGCATTATTTTTGGATTGCTAATGAGATAAATATACATACCCGGTGCATCACCTATACCTTATTTTCAGTTGACTGAATAGACACCATGAATTACTGTTTGTAAATAGAAAGATTATGCAAGCATAAAAAGTGATAGTTTCACGGCAATTGCTGGTGTGGGAATTAGGTATTTAAATAGCAAACATAGTCAAGATATTAATATACTCGTTTATTACACCATAATACCTGATGATTGGAAAGATAATATTACATTGGTTCCCATAGCAAGAACCAGGAGGATTATTTGAACAAAAGTGACAGTGATACCAGGGATTGTGTATATCTTGTAAGCTTGTCTAGTAAAATAGGCATTCCAAAAGAAAGTGTGTCGATATGACATATTCCTGGAATATGATGAGGGATCATTTATCCTTTCATACTCTCATTCTTCTATTATATGCTCCACTCTTGGGAATGATAGCTCTTTAAGTATTCTATTTCTCTCAGGGAAATCTTTAGGTTTTATAATATCGGGATAGCGATAGCATGCTTATAGTAATATATCATATCTTCGTGACTATCAGTATAATGATAACCTATGGCACCTTACTGATTCTAGTCAGAGGTAGAGTGGATAGTGAGTAAATAGTCAACCTTCTTTATTTCCAAGAAGGTATATCCCCAGCTATCTCGCTGATCTAGGAAAGGAGGATAAAAGAACTAATAATAGGATAATTATACGACCTTTTTCATTAGAAAAGCAAAACTTAGCTTACCTTATTGCCTGAGCAGAAAAGGTCTATAAAGTTGTCTAAATCGTAAAAGCGTTATTCCTAATCTTCTTACTGCACTTAATTCAATTACAGCAAAGACCTTCTCATATGATATGCCTAAATATATGACTGGAAAAAGCTCTGTATAAATGGGCCAAGCTTGTAAGGATTTAAGGTTAAAATATACTGTTTAAAGAAATAAGGCAAAAGGATTATGTGTCTGTTTAAAAAGAAGTAATATTATGGTTATGCTGAGTATTCCATACTATAATATAATAATCCTAAAACTCTCGATATGAGCTGCTATATTGTAGACATGGTAGATATATCTACTACTCTCAGTAAGAAAATGACCATAAGCTCCTTTGTGTACATAATCATGCAAAAGCGTTAGCTTGTGAAGATGGGTTAATAATCCAGGTACATTCGAGACTTACATAGGATCAAAAACACTCAATATACATGTACTTTAAGTTGAGGCATTAGTATTGTACTTAATCACTTAAAAGGGCATCATATAGGAGAGAGACGTTTTAACATGGTATACCACGGTATATGGAGTAAATCAAAGAATAATACTATCTTTAGCTATATCTAATAGGGTAACTGGGGCATATTAAGCTGGTGTAATTGGTTAAGGTTGAAATCTCCCTTGTGGCCAAAAACAAGGCTGTGTACCTGTTTCAGTATACCTGCTCGTTCCTCCATTTTCCACATGGATTTTATCTGTTTGTATATGCTCTACGAACCACTATTACTTTATAGCAACAGGATTATATCGAGTAAGGTTAAAATTCCTCCTCATCAGGATAGCATATATTAAATACCTTGTATAGTATATATCTATAAATACCTTACATGCTGGTGGCCTATCAGGATATTATAGAGGATTAACGGTAACATAATATCTCTTAATAGTAAGCATATTTTAGTGTTATATTATACTAGAGTATATGATATTAGCCTATTTTGTACTTTTAGCCTTTCTTGGATCTAAGCATAACATACTTTTTACTTACTCGAAGAACCAGTGAAATAGCACCCAGCGATATTAAAAATGCTTTTGGCATATAATGAGTCCTTATTTTAACCGAGCCTGACATGGCGAGGACCTCTTGTAAAAAGAATGCCTATGGTAATAGCAAGCTGACAGTCTAAAAAGAAGATAAGTATAGTAGTTAAACATGACAGTCAGCAATATAAGCTCTGTATTTAAGTATTTAGCATAATAGTAAATTATCCTCTATGTAATTATTGGTATAAAATAGAGTTACTGTGCTGTACAAGGGTTGATCATGACATATCAGGCTGGGGTAGGATCCTACTAGGGGTAGTTTTTACTTTGATAGGTACTACCTGATTTAATGTGAAAATAACATGTATCCTTATAGCCTAGCATAGTAATAATCGTTTAAGCTAAAGCAACGTGATAAATAATGCCTTGAGTATTTCTCAAGATAGTAACGTAACAGCTGTTACTTAAATAGATCTTATTTTGATAATGAGCAGGTTTTACATGAAAGCTTATACCTGTAGACTATATTATCCTAGTATACCTCCAAAAAAGGATAAGTTATAGCTAATTAGTCCCTTATTCTGTATACAAGTAACTTTATTGATTCAATCTTATGTAATCATTAATAATCCCTCCATCTGCATTATCATACAAGTTCCTAGTAGCTGAATCCTTGTTCTCTATCTCTAGTACATATGCAGGTTTGTATATACCCATTATACGTATACCAGTACATCAAAATAGACCAAGCAGGAGTAGCAAAATAGCACCCTTACACTGATTATATGCCCTTTATGGCTCATACACATAAGCAAATGTTTTACTAGTTTTACCAGGGTGGTATTGGTCACGCTAGTATGATATAAGCTCCATAGTGGTATACACACTGTAAACGATCAATTTATCTGAGAATCTGTATATCTTACAAAAACAGACTATATTACCATAGATTCTCTAGGTATGATATGTATAACGAATTATATGACTATTGACCATCAAAAATACCTTAGGATAGCCTGTATATAACAGCATACCTAAATATAAAAGGTGTAAAAGTACCCGCATATAGCCCTAGGTACGAATATATAATGCCTTGCCTCCATCATTTGTAGCCATTCCCATTATATATATATATGCTACTTAAATCTTAAGTTATGCCTATTATCTATATTTTAGAGCTATATCTAGATAATATGGTTTGCTAATTAAAACTATGAGATATTAAAGTAATATGTAATAATGCTTATTATTCTTGCTAGTCATATATTTACTTCAATAAAAGGATTAAATACCATACCCAAGAAAGTCTCATGTAAACCTCAGGGACTAGCTTATACAGTATTAAGGGTAAGATTATCTTATTTGGATAATAAAGTTTATACAGCATTTGTAAATGAGGCTTAATTTCTGACATAGGGACACTATTATAGGTATATTCTCTGTAAATGAAAGAAGTTCTTGTTAATTACCCACATTCGAGCTATTTCAGATCCTTTTAGTCCCAGAGAGTATAATATCCTTATTTTATGTAATTTATCAATATAATTCAGTTCTATTCCTGTATTAATAGATAATATCTTATCTTACCTGGTAGAGTAGAGCTATACCACCTTAAAGGTAAATAATAGTTATCCAAGGGTATATTATATCATTCATAGTCAAGATTCTTTATTGTCCATTAGGCATAGCATTTGTTTTTACAGTCGTCTCAAAACTGTTGTTTATTAATTGATAAGGTTTAAAATAGCCAGTAAACTAACTTCTTATTGTACTTATCTTTATATGAGGTATAGTTTTACAGTATTTCGCTAAAAGGGTATTCAGAGGATAGTGATAGTGATAGTGGGTATAATGCTACACCTCAACTGTTACAGTGTAACCATAGAATATCCTAAGATCTCAAGATATGTGGTATAACTATCATTTATCATTTATATAAGAGAAACCCTGTCCCTGCATTGTGTCACAACTATTCACTGTGTTACTATTAAAAGAATGCTAGCTGACAGCATAAGTATACGGTTACCATCAAAAAGAGCCTTTAACAGTATCTTTATCCTGTATACGTACCAATATACTATAATTTTACTCATGGATAACATGTAAAGACAGACAGTAATACATACATACGCATCTCCCATATTTTGAGCTGTCACTGATATCTGTATACCGTGTGCTTTTGGTACCTGTTTATCATGCTTTTTTCGTTACAAGTAGTTTCCTTGATACCTAATATGTGTATGCTTCCTTTTGCAATAGTGGATCTAAGTCTAAGTTACATATAGCTACTGTTGATGATGGTCTGTATCTTATGCTCAAGCTATTAGGTAATTCAAGTCATATTTTAAAGACTTTACTTGTGACAGCTTTTCCTCTAGGAGGGATATATCTGATGTGCATTATAAGCGTTATATAATGCTTATATTATGCGGATAACAGGATACCTTTGTAATTTAGTAAAATAAGCCTACATTGTGGAGATAGCTTAGAAAGCTTTCAGCCAGTAGGCAAAGTATAAAAATATATGCTTATAGCTAAATTTGCCAACTATAAGATTAAAGGACAAAGATAAGTAATGTATAATCAGCAATATCAATATCAAGCACCACTGCGATAATATATATATACAGGGATACCTGTTAGTAAAAGCCAAGGGGTTATTTTACAGAGCTGGTGAATTATTTTATCCCTTTGGAAGGATGCAAACCAGTCGAATACTCTTTATGCTATTCCTGGATGGTGATGTGTAAATAGTCAATTTTGATCTAAAGCATGTACTCGCTGTGTCACATATACAAGGCACATAATGTGTATATGACTTACTGACAGTTTTTTATGTATCCATATATGTGTCCTCTTTCCTCGTCAAATCATTTTCTGGTATGCTCTATGTTCTCCATATTAGTAATGAGCAGGAAAGCTTTACCACCCTTTTTCAACTGTAGCATATTCTTTACAAGCTATGCTATTAATATATCCTGTGTCCGTATTGGTATGCTCCTTGAGGACATCGCTATAGCCTCTTTTTATTCTTTCCAAAAGTTTTGTATCACTGTATACATACTATTCACACCTATAGATAAAATTCTATCTACTAAGTTACTCTATACAAATACACTACTCGATCTCGTCCACCAGTCATATATTCAAGATGATACATACTGCAGGATATAGCTATTCCTGGTCTTTTGACAATATGCTTAGCCTACTCATACCTTACTTTCTCTTCTTTATATATACATTTATGCCAGATTACACCAGGTGCAATACTTTCCATAACCATAAGCATAGATTTGTAGTAATTTTCACGAAACAGGTTGTATACATTCTTTGGCTAAATGGGCATACTTATAATTCTTGTATATTCACTATACAAACATAATTTAAATAACAAGTATGCTGCTTTGTGTATAAGTAAAGATAACATCCTATTAGATAGACCCTTATCATCAAAATAGTGATATATAGTAGCTGTCTGAACAGTATTGCTTCGCATATGACCAAAAGGATACTCAAAGAGGTCTTAGGCTATAAGAAAGATGAAACTGTAGGAAAGTAAATAAGATACTAGTATAGCAGTATAACGTGACACCCTTAGAGAAAAATGCATCTTTGGCGAGAAAGAACACAAAGTATGATATACGATCACAAATGCTATCCAGGATGCGCATTGGGTACAAGTATGTTATTTTTATTGCTTATATCTGCATAGGAAGAAAGTAACACTATTTTCTCTCTTTTTCACTCTCAAAATTCTCCCATTAGGGAAGAGCTTTATTTACAAGTGATTGCACATACCCATTCGACTGGAATTACAGTATCTTGCTGTGCATGCTCAAGGAAGAACCTAAAATAACCTTATAACTGAGATTATCCTTTTAGCAAGCTGAGAGATGAGAGAGAGCACCCTTTTGGAGAAAACTAGCTGTATTCTTTCCTTATCTATCTAAATCCTTAATTGTATCTAATATTCTTTTATTTGAGCATAGCCTGTATACTCTGTATGAGATATCACCCTATCCCTATATTTACAATAAAACTACCCTCTGATTCTCTACAAAGCAGAGTTAACGTATTCATTAGCTTGCTGATATGCATAAGCTAATATCCTATACTATACTTATACTTTTATATTAGAATAGTCCTTGTAATAGTTATTTGCCTAGCTAAAGACTATATACAGGTATATAAGCGTGTTTTTCTCTATAATATTGTATAATGATCAAGCTAGAGGCATATATATATATATCGCTATAAGCTATACTGGGAAATGTTTACTACCATCCCATGATATAAAGCCTCCCATAAGAGGATAAAGTACCCCCGTCTTGATAGGATAACTTAACAGTATTATTTATATACGAGTAAGGATAGATATATCTTATTATGCTATAACTATTAAGCCTGTTATAGTAGCTGATCCCCATTTTACATTAATCTATTAGGTTTTGTTTTAATGCTTAGCATAAATGTTACTATATAGCATGCTATACAACTATATGGTGTCAACACTTTATATAGGCCCAAGATAGGATCTACTTTACTAGATAAAATAGGCTAATATATTAGCCTATATTCGTAGTCAAGAGACATATATATAAGAGCTAATCACATATATCTAGAACAAGAGGTATGAGATATCATGTATAAAGAAGATCACAAGCTTAAACAAAATAAGTATACAAATACCGTATTAGTAGTATACTCGAAAGGAATAATGCAACTTAAGTACAAGATTTAAACCAGCAAAGCTTCATCTGAAAGTTTAGTATAATATTGCTTTTTGACAGAAGAAAGAGTAAATAATCTACATACAAGCAAAAGCTTTAAAATAAAGCTTTGTGATTAAAATGATAACCAAGTGAATAATCATCATATCTCATCCCATCAGGATAAGCAAGCATCAAAAATACAGGGTATACACAAGTATATTATCTACATTATTCACCTACTTCAACCTATAAGCTTATTAAAGAATCTGGAAGTAGGTCTTAAGCTTAAAATAAAGAATAACTTGGGATAATTATATTTTACTCGAAAGCGTATAGAATAACCCTATTATTATCTTTTCTTGTCCTTATTAATCCAGATAATGCGAAATTAGCTTATAGTAAAGAACTACATTTAGTCAATTATATTAAAGATATTTTCAGTTTATTAACCAGCATGCTGCAAGGGTGGAATTATTACTTACTCATGTTGTCTCGCTAGCTTATCTAGCATGGCATCCAGTAATCAGTTTTATCCATAATATGATGTGAATAGGTTATACCTCCAAATACAGATAAGATCTTGCCAAAAGGATAGCCTATCAGCTTTACTGAGCTTTCAGTAGACCGCTTTATACCTATCTTTCATGACCCCATAATATGCATATACAATACATATTGGTGTGATAAGCATTTCTATGCTATTCATGGATAGCATAGAGCTATCCCTTATCCCTATACATCATATAGATGACAAAAAGATGGGTAATTAAATATCTTATGAATTCTATTCCTGATAGTAGAGCCTATTTTTAACCATGGGTTTTGTATAATTGATAGTATCCTGATATAGGTACCAATAACCCTCTAATCAATTTGAAGTATTTAGAAATATCAGCTATACGATAATACATCATTTTTCTTACCTTATCAATAAACAGCATATACATTTATTGTAAATACTAATATAATATGGTTTATTCGTGCATGCTATATTTTAACATTAGGATTAGTGAAATTACCCCTTATACTGTATGTAGGCAGCTGTAATCTCAAATTTAACATTACCCTGTATAAGACAACAGTACACTTAGTGAATACAAATAATTGATCTAAGATTGACAATAATCATTTGAACCCAGGCTTTTGGTACATATTATAGGCAATAAAATAAACTGTTAGCCTGAAGCGATTAATATTATTACTTGATAATAAGTAGTACTAGCCATACACAATATTCTTAATTAGCGTAAAATAACACTTATGCTTTGATTGTGACTGATTACATACAAAATAATATATATGTGGGATGATTAATGTAAATAGTTAATACAAGCACTAATATAGGTCTTTAACCAGGAAGTGTATACATGATTACTGTAGCAGTAGCAGTCGTAAGCTTTGCACAGCAAACAATTACATATATATATAAAGTTCTCTAATAAGTACAGGTTATGTAACACTATTACTGGTCTTTGCTTAAAGCATTGTTTTAGGCTATGTGTATATATAGCCATTTTAACATTCTAAATGTAAAGGGTATTCTCGGATGGTTTAATACTTCATGTTTCAGGTATATATATATTATATATAAAGCTATTGTATTTGTCTTTACCAAAGAGACTAGTAATATCATAGCTGTAAGCAGGATAAAGAGTATTTTACATTAAAAATGCTGTGTAATACCCGTATATTACCCTTTTTAGAGGAACCATACACATTATACCCTATCAAAAGAAAGGCTGTGAAATCATTAATTAATAAAGTATATATACCCTAATAGCATAAAAGACATATTTTTATACAAGCGAGTCACTAAATGCTATAATAAGTACACGAATAGCGTTTTTAGGGCTCATCGAGGATATTTGCTTACGTGCTATATTAATAATAATAGGATAGACAGCTCTAGGCATATATCTAGAAATAATTCAGCATACACCTGCCTGACAGTGATCATTATTATAGACCTACCTTAACGAGAGTATCTCATAGTGGCAAGTTCACTATTGGATGTAGAAAATTACTTATGCATAGGTTAACCCAAGCGTTATACTATTTAAAGCTATTATTGTTATTATTATAAGCAAGCTCTTTATTATAACGTTACAAAATTAGTGTACAGGTTATCATATATACATTTACACTAGTATAAAATCTTGTACTCCTTTTGATGATATAAATATGCCTGATTCTGGTATAATAGGTCAAGATGGCATAATTATATATATTATACGGATGTAACATACCCTTATTACCTAAGGATAATAAGGGTAATCTTATATGACTATAATGCCTATTTAGTCTATATACAGTAGTACATGGTAAAAATGTCCTATTTTGTCTTTTTAAGTCCATATTTAATGAAATAACTGTTTATAGGTTTAATTATTCTTAGTATATCATTATATATGCTGCTAAATTAGTAAACATAAAAAGAGTATAAATGTCCCATTACGCTGCTTATCTTATAGGTTAGCCAGATACTCCAATTATTGATGACTGTTTTGGAGTATCCACAGATACTCTTATCACTTTATTGTATAATAAATAATGCTATCCTAAAGGTCTATCTTTAGCTTATACAGGCTCGCATACTCTTGTTCATAATGAGAGAGTAATAGCTTTTATACATGATCTCAAGCATATAATAGGATAAATGACAACATACTTCTATTTAACTCTTAAAGGTATAAAGAGATCACTTTTACAAATATTCTTGAAAAGATACAAGCTTTATGCTACCTTATACATAGAGGACTTTTGAAAGTGAATACTGGCACCATTCAAAGTAGCCTTTCTCCCTGTGTAAGCTCTTACTGCACTATTATCCTTGGGTATTATTATGCACACCTTATATGTCAAGAATATTGTATCTTTTGCAGCCTTATATTGCCTATTATATATATATAAGGCCTATAGCGGATATCCTACATATACCATAAAAATGATAATCTTGCAATTATTTTAGTCATTATGGTATAATTGGTATAAAATGTCTATTTTATGATATGGTCAGGCTAGGGTAGACGTTGGACATACTACACAAGGACGCTATCCACATACACAGCAGGGTATATATTGACATACATCCTTTTCAAATAGGCTGCCAGGATAAGCTAAATAACATATACCTATATCTAGCGTACTGAAATACCACATTGTACTGTATAGTGTATACAAGACCGAAATAGGGTCCTTCTTAGCTTTAACCATATACACACGGTGCTATATTTTGATTGAATATAGGGTATGGAGATACGATATACCACCCTTAATTCAATGCATGTTTATGGAATATGTTTATTATGGAAAATACGAGGTACAATATAGCTCTTATGAGCAGCTCATATAATAGTAAACCCATATTGTTGCCAAATAAGCTCTATATTATATTATTATTCTTTCTACAGGGATATATGTTATATTTTTAATTCTTAGTTAACCTTGATTTGTATATAGTAAAACTACGATGGTATAGCGATACTATGCTGTAGGTGCTATTAAGATAACCCTAAATAACAGCCTTATATTAAAATAGTACCCTTTACAAACAATTATATATAGTTTCATACTGTACCTTTTACCAACAGTTATGTCGAGCAATATGGCATGGAATAAGCATATTAATTCCTCCCGGATGTAATAATTCATCAGGTGCTTACCTCCCACGAGTATAGCAATAAAAAGGTGCCTAGAAGGAAACAATAATATATAAGAGTTAATATTATTTAACCTGTCATAAGCATAGACTGCTAGAAGATACCTTATTGCATAGTATACTTACACAGAGGTAGAGTATAAAGCATAGATTGAATATGGTATAGTATATATCCTATTTGCAAACTACAACAGCAAGCATAAGATTAAGATTATATTTTACATGCCCAATTAACTGAATATACTACAAAGGCTTCCTCTTTAATTCAGCCCTTATACACTATATCCAATAAGTGGTACCTATATTGACAAACAGAAAATGGTGTACCTTTGGCTGCTTGAGGAAATAGACGAGCTATATTACAAGAATACCTAAATCTCTCGTGAACCTCTAGCAGAGTATGGACTTGTTGGAAAGGATAATTATGTCAGTGCTATATTTATCCTTATACACCATTCTTATAGCCAAAATATAACCATAATCTTGAACCTTATATAATAAGCTGATTTCTTTTATCTTGAATTACGTCCTTATACCATTGATCTTCAAGTTTTAGGCTATTTGCAAGGATGCGAAATACATTGTTTATTTATTAATTATAACAGCTGTACCAACACTAAAAGTGTTACAATAATAGGCAACCAGTCTAAGAGAGAGATAACTTGGATGTGGGTAATGGATAACTGTCTGCAAGAACATACCTTAGGATACCTTTTCCTTAGTGGATACCCCTTAAAGCTACAATTATATTATATGTCCTTATTAATTAATAGCCAGATTATCCACAAATATTCTTTATATGATTTATAGATAAACAGAGTGAAATATTTGATATTAGTATAGGTGGATATAGCCTCAAATTTTACATGTAATAATATAGCTAACAGGAGTAGCCAAGACTGCTTACTATACTATCCTATCGCTAAGTCTAGTTGTTGCCCATGACAGCAATACTCTCCTTTATACAAGTATACCTGCTTATTTGGTAACTCTGGTATACGCTTACGCATAATCTGGATGCTTGTTGACCAAGATAGCCATAATTTTAGCCTGGTTAGTCTTTCATGGTAGGGGTAAAAGTTACTACAAGTGATTTTGCCCATTGGTAGGAAAATGATATTACTATATAAATTGCTTCTTACATACAAGATATTCTATTACTATATTAAGCCAATTATAGCACTAAGCATTAAAAGAGCTATATTTGATCATTGCCAGTAGGTATCTGCTCCTTCTAATAGGAAATAAGCCTTTAGACTATTCAACAGAGCTTATAAAGAAATAAAAGGTTGAATTCACCATAATAAAGCTATGTTAGTCTCTGCTAGACATATATAATGATACTTCAGGAATATACAATTGTGCTATTTTTTGTAAAAAATAAGGAGAAACATATTCTTTTGATTTAGCTGATATAAATAATCTACATGAGCCCATATTGTTGTAGCATATGCGTATAACAGTACACTATTTACAGCTAAGCAAAAAGTATAACTTTATCTTTTAATATCTCTTTAAGGGTCCTATTCTATACTAAAGAACTTTCACTAGTGTAAATTTAAGTAAGTTTTAGCACTGTTACTAGAGATTAGGATCAGTTGAATATACCATTAAGCATTTACGACTGGATAAAATAAGGTAAGCTTTTAAAGCTCCCATGTTAAAGACCCCTGAATTAAACCACGTAGCTGAATGAGTAAATTTACCCATTATAAATAGAATACTTAAAGCAAATATAGCTATACTCAAAGGATAGTCCATTAATCTACCTTTTATACACTTTATACCTTCAGCTCACTATAAGATAAGCTGAATGTCATGCCATGTCAGGACTATCTCCATTTAAGAGGAATATTATTACATAAAGGGTTTACCTATTAGAAGGGGATATATGCTTTATATCTACCCCCCTAAGGACCCTTTTGTACAACTAGATATTACAGCTTAATAAGTACAATATCCTTATTAGAAAAATCCTGCTACAAGAATATACTATATCACCTAGTATACTTACACGTTAGCATAGTATAGCATTAAATATTACCCCAGTCAATAAGATACGACATCTAAAGATTTTAGGTAGCATTTACTTCACTATATAGAGTAAGGCTCCATTATCAAAAGAGATTACATATTTGTATATATCCTTTATAAGCCTAAAAATACAATTAATATTGCTTTCAAGGAGTCAATTAGTTAACTTAAAGCGGTATGTCAAGATGTACGAAAAGCTAAATATACCTCTGAGGACACCATTTCCGCTACGCCTAGATGTGCTAATAAGAAGGACAGGTTTAATAGGTATTCCTTGAAGAAGAATAGCAGTAAGCTATTCTAGATATGCATGAAACTATATATCCTATACACATATACATATACATATACATATACCACCAATTTTCATTATATATGCTCTACCGCTACCTCTACCAGGGAAATTGTTACATATAAAGCAAAAGATAAGGATACTGTAGGCATAGGCTATTTTAGCGTAAGCTAAAGCTACAATACAGCCTACCCTTGTATACATACAGTAACTTAATCTAAATTAAACGAGAATGCTATTTTGGACCTAGTTATATATCTATTATATACACCAATACTTTATTTTTAGGTAAAGCATATTATTATTATTATACCTGTATTGCTAAGAATAAGAACATCATGCCTATAATAATTACAGTCTAAACAATCTTTTGCAGAAAATAGTCAATACTCATGTATAGCGTAAGCATTTTTTACTAGAGATCGATTAAGTTTATAAAGTGTAAAGCTAAAACCATTTTCTCTTTAGCGATGTCTGCCGTATACACATACAGATGCTCTACTATCAGTCAAGTGGAATATTTTTACTAGCGTGCTTTGTACATAACACATACTGACATAATCTTGATAAGACAATTGGGAAGAGTAATTAGTAGTTATAAGGAAAGGACAATAATCTAGCACATTACTCTTAAATAGTCACAATATCTCTTCTCTGTATAGGCTATATAGCTTTTTATACCCTATTCTTACTTATTTCCTTGTCGCATTTGATACCACTAAAAGGATGCTTGACAGCGTAATACTGACGTATATGTATATCATTCCACTAAATGATAAATTAACACTATTATTAAAAAATATACATATAAACCATAAGTAAACTTTAATACAGTACAACAGTTAGGTACATCCACGAGTTCTTCGCTGTAAAAGAGCATAGGAGCTATATTGAAGGAATGTGGGTATTGTAGACATTACAGCTATATTCACTGCCATACACATAAATAAGCAGGCTATGTTATTATTAAGCAGAATTAGTAAAGGAGGTGGTATCAGCCATAAATATACAAGCTAAGGTAACACCTTTATCAGTATTACATATACAGGGAAGCATATACTAATATACCCTATCGCCAAAGGCCTATATATATATCATATGCTCAATGCCATACTTTTGCAGTACAAAGGATATTAAAGGCTTTTCGAAAGATAGAAACTAGGATCAATTTTTAATATAAGTAGCCTAGCTATTGTGTAGTAAGCATGTAGAAGATATGCTAGACATACGGGATACATGCTATTATCTTAGTTAACTGTAAGACGTGACAGCGATATACTGATTCTTTAGCTTTAGCAGAACTAAGCTATTATATATATCCTTGCAAGTACAACTAAGTATATACACAAAGGATACTACCCAAATGCTTGGAAATAGTACTTCTAGCCATAATATACGCAGGGTTCTCCTGCTGGCTAGGTAATAAATATGATTGCTATTTTCCACCAAGCAAGATTACTGCTACTAAAAGTATATCTTATCATGGTAATGCTACCTAGCTGAATAAGGTAGTTATTCTAGACAATACCGCCATATTTAGTAAATAAGGTATGTATTCTCATAAACTTGGTTAAACTATGTTTTGAGGACTAAATATGGCTATGCATAGCAAGATTGTTAGCATATAGCACCTAGGTATTCTTACAGGCTATTTCATTACCTATTTACAGAGGAATAAAGTATACAAACTAATTGACACTGTAATAAAGCAAGAAGGCTTGATTTTAACTAATGCCTGAAAACTACTTCCACAGTCTATAATAACCTTACACTAAATAGAAACCAATACTGCTTATGCAACATCCATACAGGTAATTTCTCCTATTAGAAATTGGGGTGCCTAAAAGCCCTATAATGTAAACTTATGCCATGGCTTTATTATGGCATATTTTTGAATAATAATAGCTTCTTTTATTGGCTGTTGTATACCCTCATATAATAGATATCAGCTATAATTTTGATATATAGTGTCACCTAGCTTATAACATCATATATACTTAAAGCAATACTATCAACAATAGTAGTCTGCCCAATAAATTGTTCCTTAGTCAAGAGCATATTATTACTTTATACAGATACATATCCCATTATAGATCATAAAATATAGCTTTGGACTTAAATAAATGCACATTTACTAAGCCTATCTATTTTCAGTACATATCTCTAGCGAGATAATCCACTTACAATTTTAGCCTCATATTCATGCCATTTACACTGTATTTCAACATTTTATAAATAACAGCGGATATTGCTTATTTTATGTAAATATATGTAGAGCTACTACTAAGTTCAGCAATCCTATCCTAATTCTCTCCTTATTAGATATCTTTTGATCATACACCTACGCCATGTATATATAAATTCTAGAACTTATGGGTTATGTAGGATTACACACAAGTAATGTAATATATCATTCTTATTAGATCAAGGGGGTAGGGGGTAGCGCCAATGTACCTTAAGATCTTCTTGAAGTAGACTATGATGTAAGCGTGCTTGCAGATACCTACAGTATTATAAGCTTTAGCGTAACTTGCTCTATGCTGTGGCTTGGTAATATTGTTTAATTAAGTAATTGTTATTTTCTATATATTTGGGGCCAATTTCAGTAATACACGATATCCCTGATCCCTGAGCAGGAAATATCACCTATATACGTAAAGCTAGTTATTTGTAGTATAATATATGCTAATCAGAGCTAATACTACTTTTTTATGTTAAGCAGCAAGAATTTAGCCCTCTTTTCTTAGAATATGCAAATTTCTACACGAAATATCGCTTCGTAATTTTGCTGATAGTTATTCTATTACAAAACTATACAATATAGCATTTATATGTTTATCCACATTTTACAGTGAATGCTTCAGGCTTTGTAAACTGTAAGAAGGTAAGATAAAAGATGTATCTTTAGGCTTTAGAATATCTTTATCTTAGACAAAGCTATTTTGATAAGGATACTCAAATTGTGCAAGCTATTATCATCCTAGCATATATAAAGCTCCTTAGCTTATCTTGGTAGCTGTATATTCTCCGAGAAAAGACCCTCCAGCTAGATATAATGCCTTGCTAGGATCACTTTATATGTTATAATAATGCTTTATTAGCTAGGTATCTTTTTACGTATTAAGATAGGATATATTGGCTGACAATCAGCTAATTATGTGAAGATATCTTTATCCTTTCTTTCTTATTCGTATTCTGACACTAAGTCTTTGATAAAGGTCATCTTATTATCTTTTTTAGATATACTATTAGCAAAGGCATTAATATTGAGCTATTAAGTGGGAGGTTATATTGGGTAAAGTATTCTCCCAGAGCTTTATCTGTATGATTCTCAGGGTAAGATAATCCTCATAAAAAATAGGAAAATGATAACTATCTAGTGTAGATGTATTCCCTGCGTGAAAATCAGGATACCAAACATAATATGTACTTCTCTTTTATTATACTATGAGCCAGCTTGAAATACAGTAAATTATGGGGTTTTCTTGGTCTATCTTATTATTGTCTTAATAGAAGGTATGTCTAAGCTGCCTGCATTACTATTGCACATTATTTGCTATATGGGTATATGGGCACCCTTTTACATTAACTTGACTTTTCTAATTGCCATAGTACTAATTAATTGAGCATAGCTCAATATGCTGGACATACTATCACGGCACAAGACTATATTCCATGTGACAAAAGAGGTGTCACAGTATGCCGTATTGTATATGCATGGTGTATACCTAGCAATAATCATTGTAGTGTCATAAATCTAGTCAAAATGTATATATTAGCTTTTACTGATCATAACATACTTTGTCAATGAGGGATATATTTTCCTGTAATACATATATATATGTATTTATCTTTGCAAGGAGTAATGTTGTTGCTTGAACTTGATAACATATCGATTAACTGCTTAGACATATCACTATTGAACATTTACACGTAATTTCTTCCTTTTAAGCGGGCAATTTTTTGTATATATATATACCTTTTAGACTTTCTCTGTGGAGTATCATCTTAGTAGGTAGTACTTCTAATATTACAGTTTGCTTTTGGAGAGCCTCCATGTGGATTATCTTGTCCATAAGCTTCTCTTAGTTATTAGTCGATCTTTTACTAAAAAGTGTTACGAATATATCCTTTAATATAAAAACTACAGTGGATAAGATATATATATATATAGTACCCATAAATGCTACCCTGTAGCGTACATACACTAATAAAATATGGTATATTTGGTTAATTTGCCAAGCGATAGTCCCAAGAAGGGTTTCATCCCATTTAGTAAGCTTTAAATAATCTCTAGTAAAATCTTTATTAAAACTATCGCTATAATTCATGTTGTCCAAGATGCCACTACCTTTAGCGTGCTAGGTAGACATAATAACCAACATAGATTAGCTTATACCTGAATATATAAAATGAACACTTTCAACTACTAAGATTTGCTTTGCCTTCGTGATTAGCATAAGAGGAGGATGATTTTGCCTAATTCTATACTTTTCATGAAGTAAAGTACTTCTATTATGTGAGGCCATCCTCCTGGCTCCTGAGAATGGAAATAATATACTAGGCAACACCTATACTAGCATTTACTAGAGTACCAGTACTAGTACCACAAAATAAGCTACTTTTATTACCTGTTAAGAAGATATATCCTTAAACCAACTCATGTGTATCCTTACCAGGGATAATTCTTAAACTATAAGGTCCATTTTATATGAAGAGGACCTTTATGGAATTTAATATCTCCCAAGGGCACTACTATTGGTCTGCCTGACAGTCTGCAATGTTTCAATAGAATCAGAAACTCTTGTATTCAGGCAGCCTTCCTTATTCTATCCTTAAAGAAGGAGGATGTATTATTTGATTAGATATTGCTATTAATTTACTGGTAGCATGACTATTTAAGATAGATTAGATTATATAATGAATAAAAGGACCTTCACAATTTAAGTCTAGGTGTACTAGCTATGGCAAAATTTGGGTATAGCCTATTTGCATAAATATCACTGTTAAAATAGTCCACTACTGCATACTTCATCATATAGCTGAAAATGCTATATTAGCCTTACAATAAGATATAATAGAGGAGCCTTTTATCTAATATCTAGCTAATGCTATTGGGTAGTAATATGTAAGTACCCTATACGGTTATTTTAGTGTTTGATTATTGAAGCCTATTTGGAGGTCTATAAGGTTATACCATATTTTAAAAGTGGTGTTGTTGACAGTCGCTTAGATAGAAAAAATACTGTATTTATCTTATTTATCACAAAATGAACCAGTTACTACTCCTCTCGTTGAAAAAGACCTATAATATAGTTTAATAAGCTGCTTTATACTAAAAAGAAACGATAGAGTAGCTTATTAACAGTATCTCCTACTTCTTAGTCATTGATCTATATATCCCATAATAAATACACATTTTACTAAACTACTACCCATTAGTCCTGGTACCCTTATAAGATCACTTATATTACTATACCATACTATCTATATGCTTTAAAAGATTACAGGAATCTATACATACTATACAAATAAGCCTGGTATTCTAAAGAGCTCTCAAATGACAGAATTCTTGTCCGCAGACTTTGCAATTATGATTAAAGCTTTAACAGAGCTGGTACCTCATTTAGTAAAAGATCTATACGCTACTTACCAAAAGGAATCTTTTAAGATTCCTTGGGACAATATCTTAGTACCATTAGATTCTACTAGTATAAGTTTAAATATATCTAAGCTTGCCTATTATATGGCCACCTGCTATCTTTGTGATGATAAATTGTGTGCTATCAGGGTAACTAGTAGATGCTTGTTATTAAGAATGTCCTTGGCCATATATATTTTTGATCTCTCTACTAGTGAGGTATGCAGTGTATATGGAAGGAATGAGCCTATATTGTTACCATGCTGTAATAATCATATGGAATGAAGTCAAGCAGCTTATAGACTCTTCTCAGTCATACTGTACTTGAGGCTTTACAATTAGGTTATCAAGATTCTGCTCTTGTTGATCTAAAATCAATGATTAACCCTTGTTATATTAGGCAGTTTTTTAATGTCTATGAAACCAGGCGTAGCCATGTTACAGGCTGTAATACCTTTAAGAACTAGCATAATCTGGGAACTTGAAGTAGATCATCCAGAATCGATATTTTTGGCTGAGTTGGTAGAGGTAGAGCTTTATGCTTCATATGAGAAGAGATTTCTTAAGCTAATATGACCCATGGTTTTTGATGAGAGAAGATCGTACTATTTTCACAATTGAAGAGTATAGTGATCCTACCTCTTAGCTTTTCGTCGAAAAGCTTCTAGAATATGTTAAATCCTGCTGTATGTATGGTACCTAAAGCTGTTTATATGTTTTACCCCCCTAGGCCTGATATATAACCTATTTTTAGCCGTATATATGTCTTTCATCCATTTCTGACAGATATACCCCCTCCTGCTGAATTATCATTATGGTAAACATAATCAACTGAATACTTTACAATGAGTATCGAAAACACAATTACTTACTCTTGGTTGAATATATCACTGGAAAGTATCCAAGCATAATACACAATTCGGTTGCTATAAATAGCTTTCAAAAGGGAAGGGTTTTTACAGCACATGTTATTCTTAAAAAGAGCACCATAAAAGATATAATACCCTTGTGATGTATATGTATACTAGAGATGCGATATCTGCTATTATAGGAGATATCATAGTATAGCATCCAGAGTTTTAAAAGATATTACACGAACTATACACTTTTTTAAAAAGGGGACACATTTGAAATCAATTGGGAGGATGCCAGATAATAGACCCAGACATTATCTATCTCGTTAACCGAGCGAATTCTCTTATTAACGAGGAGTATAGCAAGCGATTGCTCATTATATACCTCCGGGTACCCCAAATGTGGCAAAATTTGATGCCCTATCAGCGTATAACCTATTTTTAGCCATATATCTATATGTCGACTACCTTTATACTAAAACTCTGTGAAAAATAACTTCCTTTTTAATAAACATATTCTTTATGCCCTATATCTATATCTAATATTAAGGGTAATTAATGTGATGACTTACCTACAGCGAAAGCTTAAATATCATTACATAAGTAATGCCATACGTTATAGCCTATTATATGTTTATGAACCAGCACGCCTCATCCTTGTCCTTTTTGAGAATATACATAGGTATATTAGGATACCTTTGGATAGCTAATAAATGATGTATTTTATGCAGAAAATGATAAAAAAGGGAACCATTAACAATGAGCCTTGTTTTATCCTCTAGGAGATGTAATGATACAAAAATAGGTGAGAGGAGGCAAAAAGGTAACAGGTGACAGGTAAAACGATTTAAATAAGTACGACTATGGCAAAATGATACTCTATTATAAAACAGGACGCTGTTCAAGATATGAATAAAGACTCGTATCCTATCCTAGTAAAAGAGACATTTGAGAAAACTGATTACATAGAAAGAATTGGGCAGAGAATCCTAATAGGTGCGATCTGAATCAAAATAGCTGTTATCATAGGACAATTGCTGATAAAGATGTTGTGCTAGATAAACGGATTGTAACTTTACACCATGGCATACAAGTTGTCATATATGAAAATGGTATGCTTATATAACTTAAGAGGAAATGATAATTATGCACCATCCAGATAATACCACAAATTTGAATATTCCAATAAAGAGTGAGAAATATAGAATAATAGGCTTGTACAGATGATATTACTAGTATAGGATCTCTTTGGGGGTGATTTTGCCAATAATCTGATAGATATGTCTATTTTGATTAATAGTAATAGTACTTTACTTGGCTAGTATAGTATTGTTACCATAAACTGTTTAGTTAGTATTATTTTGACATTGGATGAGTCCATTAGTAGTTTAAGACAATTATCTTTATCTAAGGATATGCGTGGTGGGTATACCATATTGTATAGCTTTACTGTACTTATACAATTCTGCATTATTTGACAGTATACATAGCGTATTAAGCATATCGATATCCAAATAGACCCTCACTGAAAAAGGATGATGATGATCTCAATCATCAGGTATAACAAAATTATACCTACAGATACTATACTACAGGTATACGTATAGGTATCTATTAATCATCCTATCTAACATAGACAGTAACAGGTACTCAAGAATAGCCTATAATCCTTAAATTAGCACATCATGATCTTTATTATGATTATACTAATACCTCAACTTGCCTAAATAAGCTATCTTCATGATAATTACACTTTATTTCCTTGGTATGCAAGATAAAATCCAGCTCTATTGCTTCCTACAATTGCTTCAGATCAATGAAACATTTGAGATGACCCTAATAGCTGATACTACTATAGTATAAAACATATTATTACTTAGTTTGCCTGATAGATATGCTTATACTGATGATAATCCTTGCCTTTACAATATAGGAAATACCCTGTATTATTAGGTGTTTGCAAGAGGCTATAAATAATGAGTATTTGGATCCCTACCATGCTGCCAGGCTAGATATACTCCTTCATTTAGAGGAATAATATGTTAAAGGCTCGTATTAGCCAGATCTATGCTAATAAAGCAGCTTAATATATAATACCCTGCTTTTCTCCTTTCAGCTATTAATCTAGACGTTCCTCGAATTGCTCTATGAGCAGGCTAAGTATAACATATACTTGCTACTTGTGGATCATACCGATATCTCTATAAACATAGAATCATTATTACCCATATGGCTATCTTTTTATCCTAACTGACAAATGGACCATGTAATAATGGCTCCCACGACGCTTACAGTAATAAATAATTATCTTATACTCATTTACATGCTTCCTGTTAGTATAAGATAATAGTACACAGCTGATGTAGAAAGTTAATAAAGAGCATTATACGTATAAGATAATACTTTGAAAATAGCTAGTTATTTGGTCGTAAATATACCTTCCTCTTTACGCGTGGTAACAGTAACCTATATACCCTGGTATCTCTAATAAAATCTAGGAGTCATCTTTACATATTGAAAGTATGGCTGAAGTATATAGATATATATACGCACTAAATTAAAGGCTTTAGTTTTGCAGATAATATAGAAAAAGGGATAGTTTTATACACCTATACACCTGGTCATGTCTTATTATCATCAGCTATAATCATCTCCCTATGACTGACAGATCTATCTGTATATTAGAGAGATATATATACCCATGTAGTACTTATGTAGGGTAGGATATATATCGTGTATGTTGCATTATATCCTTTACATAGTGTATGTATATACCTGTATACTATATGGATACTTTTTACTCGAGAAATAGCTAGTATACTAGACTAGTACTGGACGTATGGATAAAACAACAAGTGCTCCCCAACACTACTGTATATCCATTTTAGTAAAATTCTACTGTAGTAATGATAAATGCACCTAGGTCATACTCCATACTTGCATAAACAGGAGAATACTGGACATATATGATATAGCTAGCCAATACGGAATCAGGTGCTATTCAAGGAAAACAGGCTATCCTTATTCTTGGCTGGCTTACTTAGTATTCTTCCCAGGAAGAATACTCATACTAGCAGTAATCTATACCCTCAAACTAGTCATGTTTCTTATGCTGCTGTGATGTATAAAGAAGATAAAAGAGATGTGAATTAAGCTAAAGGATCACCAAATTTCGATTAGAGACTATACTATATTGGTTGCCTATATTCAAGCATAGTTATTAGCTGATGGTATATATAGTCCATACTTTCTATCACCTTACCAAGATCATATAGGTACTATAAAACTAAGATCTAACTAGATTTCCAAAGAGACCATTGTTATTATTATTGTGTCAGACACTGTGGGAAAATAATGCTTTAAGTATGTATATACCCTCGTATCCTTATAAGCTGCACCGAGATCCATTATATGAGCTATCCTGGATGTGGTCCTAGCAGCCCACATGGGTATATCTTTAACCTTTACAAATATCTTACTTTTACCTACACGTTTACTCCCGTGGTAATTAACTATATTATAGATTCTAGAATATGCTTCTATTTTCTGTATGAATGATCCTTTACAAGGTTTAATGGGTACAAGAAGAGTATATGCTAGAGTATCCTATATCTTTAATAAAGCATCCTGTATTTTGACATAAACATACAGCATAGGGGGTATCTTGGCTCTCATAATCTTCTATTTTTCATACACTGTTTGAATGAATAATAGCAATTTATGCTTCCATTAAGGTATAAGACACCTCTCATAGTAGATACTTTTATGCTATATGATTTTATATAGCCTAGCAATTCTTATATTGTAATTCTACCCTATTACGTGTCTTTTATCCATAACAGACATATACCATTACTTAGCTCATTATGCCATAATTTTAGGGATCACAGTTTTTTACAAGATATTCCTTAAACCTGTTTGCAAAATAGGCTTTTGTTATTATGTATAAGATGCTCATCAATAATAAAGATACCTTTGGAGTAATATATTTATTACTTTACACTACTGTAATAAAGTATTGGCTCTAGTATGCTCATAGTATACATCAGGTATAGTATATACTGGACAGGACAGGTTACATGTACGTGGATTTCATTAAATCAATCATTTTATGGTATATAAGGGGGTACCACGAGAGTGTATAGTATGCTATGTACATAACATGACCTGATTGTATATTTCATGTTATCCATTAATATATATACATAATTTGATTAACCTGAATTCTACTAATACTACTTTCTATTTAAGGGATTACTAATTATATTTATTTCTATCAAATAGGTTACCTTTTTCGTATGATGTATATATATAGCTCTGGTATAATTTAATTCTCTGTAGTCACTATACATGGTTTTTAATACCATACCTATTATTTTTTTACTAACTAAACAACTTATTGTTTGTAAACAGTAGTCTTTATGCAAGAAGATACTAAGCAAAAGTAGGGCTAATTTTGGTAGGGATTTCCTTGTCATTTTCAACTATCATTTTCGACGCCCCCCCTCTTCCTTCTTTTTTTTTTTATTCAGAGCCTTTGCTATAAGTGTACTTTATATTTGTTATGCGCTTAATTAAGAATAGCTAGGACCTCTATATACAACAGCAATTTCATACCCAGCCCGTAAGCCTTAATTATAATATAATTTTGGTATCTACGCCTGGTACTGTTGGGTTTCA
>Ga0209005_1000001_pt1 | contig 129877 bp, 48 predicted proteins | sample TexAe_RefH0_O2_FD_187952 | JGI IMG/M metagenome (GOLD analysis project Ga0209005, IMG submission 187952) | Forest soil microbial communities from Davy Crockett National Forest, Groveton, Texas, USA - Texas A ecozone_RefH0_O2 (SPAdes) (version 2) | ecosystem: Environmental > Terrestrial > Soil >... | reverse complement strand
CCAAGCAAATAATAGACAGATAAATAAAAGAATAATAAAACGGATCAAATGTAAATCAAATGGAATATACTTGGGTAAGCGATGTAAGATAAATCGAGCCAAGACGAACCATATGATTAAGGTAAGGCCAATAAAATTAAGAAAGAATAAATATAGAGGATGATTAATGATTAGTTGGAGTAATTTTTTCATTGCCATTATTTAGAATATGACAGAATAATTTGTAAGCGAGAGGATGGTCAATTTTTTTCCCTTCAACGTCTGAGCAAAGCCTCTTCCTTTCTTTATCAAAAGGCGCTTTATTGTAGTCCTTAAGCCAAAGTTTAACTTCAGATTCTTCTTTCTGAATAATATTATGAATAGCGGTATTCATATGATCAAAGGTTAGTCCTTCTTTTGAGTAAAGACTTATAGGATCTTTTAAAAGAGGAAATAAATCTTGTTTTATTCTATCCGCAAGTAGAGGGCGAACTTGATTCAAATAAATTGCAGCAGTCTCTCGGTCCTCTGGCTTGGAAAGGGCGCTAACATCATCAATACCCATAACAACAGGATTTGCTGCGATATTAAAATATTGTGGCTTATTATTACCAAAAGGTTGCGTAGGACTCACCAAAGTGTCCTTACCACCGCGTGATGTAAAAAAGCCAGCACTAAGTACCCTTTGTGGTTGTCCTGGACGTTCTGGACCCACATTCCAAAATAGATGCACATGAAGCTGTTCAGGTAATAATAAAACAGTATCTGAAGATGTTAGCTCTTCGAGGACACCAATCCACAGATTGGAAGACATTTGTGCAAATGTTTCTTCCGCCAAATTAAGTTGTATTTTATTGGGTGAACATATGCTTGGCTTACAATGATTATAAAATCTCGGCTGGATCTTATCTCCAGAGGTTTCCGTCACAGACATAAGATGACAAGCTTCCAAAAAGTGTACCCCACGATATATACGTTCCTCTTTAGATCCTTGCTTCAAAGAATCTTCTAAACGTTCTAAAGACATATTTTCCCACAACTTCGATGTTGGAGTAACGTTGTTAGGAGCAAATTGCTTAATTTGTTCTTCTAATTGGGCATTTAATGGATGCCCTTTAATCTTAAAGGATTGCAAAAGTGCTGCCCCAGCAGCAGCAGTATACTCTTCTTTTGAATAACTTCCGGCTTTGTTTGTAGAAGAACCACCCAAAAGCACTGGAGGTACAACAACATCGACAGAATCTGCTGGCGAAGAAGAAGAGGCTAAGGTGTAAGCAGGACCAGGACCAGCAGAAGGAGCAGGAGCAGAATCATTAGTAGGAGACTTAGGCATGTTGGTTCTATGTGCATTGGTTTGCTCATGAACAGATACATCAGTTTCACGCTTAGAAGTCTCAGGTTTTTCTTTAATGGAAGCTGTTCTTGTAGACTTACGGTGACTTTTTTTATCTGATGAATTGATTTCTTTATCATTAGCTTTTGTTCCTGACGGACTACTATATGTTATTTTGGGGTTAATAAACCCAAATGTTAGTTTTTTAACAGCTTCCGCATTACCCTCAGCATTTGGCATTCTTTCAGCCACAGGCTTAGTATATTCACAAGTAGGGCCCTTCTTCTTATGAAGCAATGAAGAAGATGCCCCCTTATGCGATCGAGCTGGCTGAGGAGCTTGATATGGTCCCTTGTCTGAAGGGTTACCACCGCCCTGGGCGCCCCCTCGAAATGGACCTCCAGGAGGTCTAGAATTAGGTGGAAACCCTCTAAATTTACCTCCACCCCCTCCTGAAGGAGGGGTAGAAGGAGGGGTACCAGGATAATATCGTTTAGACCCAAGCAATGATACAAATAAATTTACACGATGACAAGGCATTAATGTTACTAAATGAGCTCGATAGTTTAAGATTATAGTCAGCATGATAATAAATATACTATTTTGCCCTGTAACATGGAGGGATAACAATATAGAGAAGTCCTGATAAACTCAGTAAAGGTGAAATACTGGTTAATATTCCAGTTATCTTCTTGTTTTATATTAAGCAAGCAGCTCATTACATAGGTAAACCCTATGAATATCATATGACACAAATTATTATCTGTCCAATTGAATCGCTTCCTAAAGAAGAAGCGATTTACTAGCGGTGAAGATAGCAATGGAAAAGAGTTAAACTGAGAGCTAATATCACGTACTGAAGCACTTAATCTACCTATTATCCCATGAATATCTTCTTTTACACAGGAAGATACTTTTAAGCTATCATCTAACATTTGGTACAGCAGTAGCACAAATACAGCGATTATAACGACAGCACCTGCAGATCCAGAAAGAGTAGGCACCATATCTAAACTACATACCACACCACCAGCAATAGGTGCCGATAATCTTGGAAATCCTTCTATGAATACAGCAGTATTCAATGTGCTAATAATACTGATGAGAGCAAAAATAATGGATAGTTCTTTCATAATATATTCCTGTGTTGAATACATACTTAGGTGAGATAAGATACCAAAGCAGTTGTCGCTGAGGATGATGATAACAAAGACAAAGAGAATATTAACATTAATGTCTATATTTAATAGCCCACAAATGTAAGGAGAGAGTAAAATATCGCTATGATCTCTAAAATGTAAGCTATATGTCATCAATCTATAGTTAAGTAATAAAAACGTCATCAGAGAATGTATATGCCTTAAGGTATATATTACCATCACTAGTTTGTTACTTTACCATAAACAAAGTGGTAAGGGGTAGTCCCTATGTATCCCGGTTATGTAAGATTCCCTTCCTGGAAGGCTATTTTTATAGAAACGCACACCTTTTACTATTTTTGAGGATCCTCCCCTACTGGGGAGGGGTAGGAAAATATGTTTCACTTAATTGTACATGAAAATCTTTTGCGCTCTGAAAACCTAAAAATGAACATTATTCTACATATAGTTTAAACTATATAGTAAATAACAACACTCCATAAGCTTAGTAAAGATACACAGGCAATTAAAGTCTATACGATAAAGCTAAGCATATTTCTCCAGCAAGCCTTTTATCTTATTGGATATATTTTTAAACAGATTAACAAGTAAAAAGGTCATGCACTCTATGCGATAGAATCCTACTAGGCAGGATTATTCTATATACAGCAAAGCATGAATTAGCCTTTAGCTTTAGGGTAGGGTATACATATATACGGGTATATTTTCATCGAGTTTACTAAATCCTGGAGAAATTCTACCTGTCATACTCTTATGGATTGTCGAGATAATGATTAATTGCATTTTAGCATAGTCTACATGACGGGTAGGTGGGGTATGAGTATAGGTACCTTTACTAATAAGTAAGCTCTCTCAGTGTTTAAAAGAGCCATTTTGTATATAATAGCTAAGATGCTCATTTCCAAACTTTTACAGGATAATTTAAGCTAGGTAAACTACCTATACTATTTGGGATTAAATTACTGTAGGATTCACCCCTTATGGATAGAGGTGAAGCATATGCTTTGATGTATATCATCCAATAGTGTATCTAGTGGATAACCTTTTTCTTTAATAAGCGTAAAAGTATAGCTGCTCCTCCAACAAGCGTATATTTCTCTCTATGCGGATTCAGCCTCCCTGATTAATAAAGAAACTTATTAAAGTATATATATAGCGGATAACCTTTATTTTTAAATAATTACAAAGGTGTAGCTGCTTATGCAGTAATATATCCCTCTTTATGCTGACTCACTAGTTTGTCTGAACTTAACAAAAGAATTCGAGATCCATCCAAAGGTATAGGAGGCACAACAAGATCCATAAATCTGTGGATATAGTATATAGTGTAGTGATACTAATATCATTCTAGTTGAGATAGAAGAGGTAGAGATAATGACAGCATTTTTACTATGTTAGATGGATTACCAGCATCTGTTATATGCTACACGTTCCTGTTAATTTAGACATTGGGACACTTTTATCAAAACTATGTTTTATTTCATGAATATCCTCTTTAAGCATAGCCTGATTAGTATTATCCGAGGAATTCTTTATTATCATCCGTCCTTATTGTTGATGAACCGCTATATACTATTTTTGGCATTATCATCCAAAAGGTTAACTTCTCAAATGCTAAAGCATTATTCCCAGCATGTGGCACTCTTTCGACTACAGGTTATGTATATATGCACAAGCATGACCCCTTTTATTATTAAGCAATGATAAATGGGCGCCTTTATGCGACTGCCTCGTATTGGTCAAGCTGACTAAGAAGGTAGACCAGGTATCCTTCCTGAAGACTTGTCACCATGGGCGCCCTATATGACAAGCCTGGCGTGCCTTTACCTCTACCACTACCTGGCTAGCTTGACACATCGCCAGGAACAGCATCACTCCAGGGGGGGCGTATACGCCCTGCCAATTTAGATTATGTGAAAACGTATCCTTTTACTGCCTCTATCTCTACCCCTTCTGAAGGAAGAATAGGAAGAGAAAGAGTAGGAGCGTACCATGATAATATCTTTTGCCTACAAGTAAAGCTAGACGAGCAAAAAGTATTGTTTTAGTATAGAAAAGCAATAAGTTAAGCGGGCTATAATGCTACTTATAATGCTTTGCTAAGTAGCATGCATTGACCAGGATATCCTATTCTCTCTGTATATAGTATCTAAAAGCCTCTAGTTAGTTTGTTTTCTCGCAAAAGACCAGGAAGAAGTATACACATACCATTCTCACTACTATATAATATATATCACAAGAGTTAGCTTTAATTTTGTTATGTGCTTTTAATAAACTAATAAAGGATGTTCTCAGGTGTGGATTCTTCTGTAAGATACCCGGTACTCATGATAATCATCTCTGCTTATAAGATTTTATGCAAGTTCCTTAAGATCATTCTATCTTCTCGTTTTATAAAGATTCTTATTAGTAAGTCTTGTTTACTCAAGTGCAGCTTGAGTAGCTTATGTTTGCTTATGTGATTCTTTAAGTTGCGTAAAAGTAGCTTGTATTTGGTGATGCTTACTTATGGTAGCCACTATTCTAATACTGACTGCACACAAGCATAATGTGGCCACTTTGTACCATAATGACCCATTAGTAGCTGCTGGGTATTCCTGTGAGATGTTTTTTACATAGTTAACAATAGAGTAATTATTTACTCCTGTTGGCATAGGAGGATATGGTATAGGAGAACTTTGGAATTGTACAGGCTCTGTATTAAGTTCATCAATTCTCCACAAAGTGTCTGTAATGTTATGTACAAGAATAGAAGATGATAATAAGAGCCGACAATAGACAGCGATAGCGACACTAGCAAGAAATAAAGTAACCAGTATTTAAAAGGAGATAACGTGCCAATATAGTAATCACGAGATAAAAGCAAATATCTTGCTATTATTGAATAAACAATGGATAGTTCATATAGTTTTACTATTGACAGCTTTAATATAAAGGGATCTTTACTAAGATCCTATAATAGGCCTTTTCATTGAAAGGAAGAGTACCTACTCGAGCGAATAATGGGAATATATAAATTACTACAAGCTTATATTTTGGAGTAAAATAATTAAGATAAGGGAAAGTGATAAAGAGACCAAAAAGGTTATAAATAAGAGAATATAGAATTATACAGAGGAATAAGACCAAGTAATAAAATATGTAAGAGTTAAAGCAATACTATCATGTGTCGTCTTTTATAGTAGTACTTGGCATTTTAGTACTCATACAGTAATCATAATGGTTGTCATAAGCAATACTAAGTGGTGTATTGAATCCTATACCGGTAACCTGGGTAAGATCATGTACAGCAATGGCTGCGTAAAGATGTGCGTAAAAGTCCCTTTCTTGAGGATCAGTAGAATTTGCACATCGAGCTTTAAATGGTGCAATATATTCAAAAACCTTTTGATATTTTGGATATTCAGTATTAGATGTAGACCAAATAGGTGACAGTTCACTGCCAAAAGCATATTTCTCGATGAAATTTACAGCAATCATTTGCTTTCGCTCATATGAGTCTTTAGGATTATATGTCTCATATGTATTTTTGGAATATTCCCTATCTATATAAAGCTTTTCCTTATTAAATACACAATATAATGCTGATTTAGCATCAGATATAAGAGTTTCATTAGATATAGGCTTTTCTGCTTCGTATATCTTATCAACCATAATACTATAGGCTGTATTTAAATATGTTGCCTGCTGTCTAGTTAATCCAGGAAAATCTATAAATTCATGCATGATGTTCCCAGAAAATTGTTTCACGGTATCTACAGGATACTTATCCACCATTTGTTTAATAAAAGGAGCAAGTGCATCTACACCATGCTTAACTTGTGCAATTTCACCATTATTCCTATTATTAAGACCACTATTAGCGAAGCTAGTCAGATGTTGCTTATACTGCATTAATAGCATAACCTCTTGTTCTGTTATATACTGCTCTTTACCGAAAGGAATAGCTATCATTTCAGTAATCAAGTTAGGGTCAGTGATACTGTTATCTTCTCGGAGAAATTTTACAGTATACCCAGCAAACTTTTGAATTTTTAGTAAATTTCCACTTGATACATCAAGATCGTTTCTTGTATGAATAGAACTAATAAACATATCGACTTCTTTTGCTGTGTGGTTTTTTGCATAGGTTTCTACCCAGGGTAATATGACCTTATTTATGTCGTCAAGGCTTACCTTCTTGTTACCAGCCCAATTACCTAAGAAGCTCTCTGGCGTGGTAAAAGGTTGTGGAACTATTGTTTGCATAGCCACTGGCTGGGAAGCTATGACTACCTGAGGAGTCTCTGGAACTACTGTTGATGTGCTTGCCAGTGTAGGTGCTAGTTGCACATTTGTAGCCTCCTGAGGTGGAAATTCGTAACCCCTACCCCTACCCCTGATGGGATCCTTTATCCAAAAATCTACTAGCCTTAATGGCAGCTGTAGTGTCCATATTACGCCATCATACACCTTCCTTATATAATGGTCCAATACTCCTGGCGATGAAATTGGTGTTCCAGTTTCACGATGTTCGGCAGCAGATGCCTTATTACTATTACTATTAGCTCCACTGTCAGGTCCAGCATTAGCTGCTGATTCAGTCTCTATACAATAAGCCATCGTAGAATTAAACCCTATATTAATAAGCAACGATAATAGCCATAAAGTAATGGCTCTAGGAAGCGGGTTAACAATACATAACATAAAAAACTCCCTATGAAAAAGCGTATATAAATTATAGCAAACTGTAAATAGATACCCTCTACTAGAACCTCTTGGTACCACAAAGAAACAAGATGATAGTGCAGTATAACAGTGATAAAAAACTACTTTAAGATATTCAATAATCTTGTTAAAAACATCTCCTTTTACATGAAATAAAACAAGAATCAAACCATAAAGGATGAAAAGGGCTACTAGCGCATGTGATAAGACACATGCAAATACTGTTAAGAAAAGAACAAGAAGAGAAAAATATATAGTATAAGAAAGCTTATTGGATGACATAATCTTATTAGATGACTCAATTAATCCTTTTCTCTTTGAAATAATGAAAAATATCAATAAGATGAAAATAGGAATGAAGCTTGTAATTCCTGAAAATAATGAAAGTATTAGTAAAATTGGTATCACTTGACCCAAAAATAAGGCACAAGTTAAGATTATGGTCACAAGGGAACTCTTCATGATGATTCCGCAAGTATTAATGGTACTGGTCATTCTTGATGTAAGTTTTATGATAATATTATTGAATTGGGTAAATATCATGACTTATTTGGCATATATATCTAAACAGTGCACGAAGTAGCACATTTTCTCATTAATCCTTTGATGTCCTCTATGGTCCATCCTTTTTTACGGTGGATCATTAAGTTATCACTATTTTTCTGATGGAGTTGCAATCTGTAATCCACGTTTACCAGATCTTCAAAAGGGTCTGTAATTCTATCCTTTGTCATTGATTTCCTGTGTAGCTCTACTGTATAAATAGAGATTATATCTTGCTTTTGTGTCAGTAAGAGGTATCCGTTCATAAAGGGTATACAATTCTCATAGGTTAAATACCTATTTTCCCTAATGGTGGTATCCTTGCCTACTATATAGAATAGTCCTTTTCTTTTAGTAGACTGAGAAACTCTATTAGCTAAGTAATTAGTCATTTTTGATACTCTTGAGAATGGGAATGGGATTGGGATTGGGACTGAAATATACTTCTATATCTAGTAATAATGACTCTATCTCGTTATAAGGAGACGCCAAATATCGTCTTGTTGACTCTCCAATTAATAAGTGCTCTCTGGTAGGTTGTTGGATACTAAATCTTCTTGGTAGCTCGAATTTACTCTGCTGTTGTTTATGTCTCAGGTTAAGTAGGATATCTTCGACCTTTTTCTTACTTCTTATAAAATGGTTCTGCATAACTATTTGGTATATCATAATGTCTATTAGTCTATAAATTCTCCATTAGGTCCCATTATCTTACCTTTGGTTGTGGTATCTATAGCAGTAGCAAAATTATTGCTTTGTCCACTAGATATCTCTCGAGAGATGTTTAATAAGGCTGTATCATCCTTCTTCTTAATGCTACTTACTCTTGGAACATCCTCTTTGTGTAATTGTGACCTTGTAAGCGGTGAACTGTCATTTTTATTCAAATTAAGTGTCACTGATTTGGCGCTGGATGTAGATGGTATACTGGATGACTCAGTTATAGATCTATCCTGACGCCTTGTAGACATCCAATATGGTTCAATAGATTTTAGTATCTTATCATTTAATGCTTTTTTCTTCTCTTCTTCATCCTTAGCATTCGCAATAAACTCGCGGTTTGCTGTTGCTATATCATTAAGTGTGAAACCAGGAGTAGCCGTGTCTTCTTCTTCTTCTTCTTCGTCTTTATTAGGAACTTGTGAATCCTTTTTTAGACGCGAAAGCAACTTTCTAATATCTGCGAGGTTCTTATCTAGGTGAAATGCCCTAGATAATAGTTGAGCCTCTTGAGTCTTTAATAGCGCGATATTATCGCTAATCGTATTAGTTATAGCTTTTATGTTATTCGTATTGCTTTTTGCTTCATCCCTATGAATTGTTAAGCGACCATTTGCAGTATTATAGCTTGTAGTATGTATAGCAGCCGCTGTACTATTACCATTAGATGATTCCAACCTTATAAGCTCTTCGTATTTTTGCATCTCATCACTATACATAAGCACACTTGATTCTAGCTCTCCTTGTTTTTTATTTAATTCTCCTAATTTTACTACATTGTCAGCTACATTTGAATATACGACGTGTATTAGTTCACCCTTGGCCATATAGTTATTTCGGAATGCTTCTAATTCCTTATATACGGTATGAAGTAGATCTATGGTATTACCTATATATGTCATTTTACCGGCTGTATAATCGTTAATTATCATCATTAATTCTCTATTCGTATTCGCATACTCCGTATTTTTAAGTAATAATTCATCATAAGCATTTTCCTTTATTTCGACCTCATTCTCTAGGTATGTTATTGCGTCTTCGGCCGCTGTTAAATTCTTTGTGAGCTTAGTTACCTGGTTGTGGGCATCTTTCTCTTTATTCTCAAGAAGAGTTCGTAGCTTATCAGCCTCTTCTGATAGGTTTAAGTTAGTATTCTCTAGACTTGCTATCCTACTTATTTTACTTCGATGGATATCGTCATCTAATTTTTCTTTATCCTTATCTTTTTTGTCATATTCAGCAACTAAAGCATCATATTTCTTTTCCAGTGTATCATAGTTCCTATTGTTATGGCCTATTTCGACCTCTAACTCAGTAATACGGCTATTTAACGCTGTCTTAACCCTTAAAGCTTCTTCAGTTAACTCTGTGTTTTTAAGAACCTCATCTTGTAATTTTGTTTGAATGTCCTTCAATTCAATGTTCAGTTGATCAATCTTATTTTGATTCACTTGGTTTTCTCCATTTAAGGGAACTACCAAGGTCTCTTTTAGCTGTATATTACTACTACTAGTAAAATCTTCATTAGTACTCCTATCCACATCTTTGACTGTATTAACACAGCTTAGAATATAACTATTTTGAACACTTATTCTCTCAGTATACTGGATTACCAGGTTATCCCTCGTGTTACGTAAATATTTTATATCCATACTTACCAATTCAGTTATATACTTTTGCAACATATTTAGGTTTTCCTCTACATAAGACTTCATGTAGATACTATAAGACTTATGTTCACCTGACTCCATTATAGAGATAATATTTTTTAACTCATCACAACTGGTTATACTCGCTTTCAAATAAGTGTCATACGTATTCAATTTGGCTAATTCTTGTTGATATACATCTATACCATTCTTATTATTGATCAACTCGTTTATTAAGTGTTCTCTATTTCTTTGTTTATATGCCGTATACTTGGTGTACAAATAATATGGGGTTGATATAATATAGTAAACTACTGCCTTGATTTTTTTAAATATATTCATTTTTTAGTTCTTTCAAAATTGGCTGGCTATTCTGCCCATGAACGCGATTAGCATACCTAATGCTACAATGTTATTAGGTATACTGGATATTTTATAAAGCATAAATGAGAGCTTTATTCTGGGTATGCTTATGCATACTGTAAAAATGGATGTTATTGATGCCATTATAAAGGTTATTAACATCATTTTGGTGCTTTCCTTATTGCCCATGCTATTATCTTTAGCATTCCTATCCCTATTGTTAGCAAACCAACTCCTGTTACTATGGTTATAGGAGTTAGAGGGGTCTCCATTATAGTATCAATAGTAAGGTTCAACCCTTCCTTGGAGGTCTCTTTGGTTGTTTTACTGGTAGCTTCTTGTACTATACCAGGCACTACGCCTATCATGTTCGTTAAAAAGTCAGGTATGGCTCTCATGCCACCCATCTTCCATATAAAGAGGCCTATTGTAATAAGACAGGCAGCAGATCCTAAAAGTCGCTTCCAGGAGGATAGCTTACTTATAAAGGTATCCAAATTAGCTATGTGGGCCTTCCAGGCCTTGGTAAGTTCATTACTCTTGGTTATCTGTTTACCTAATGACTCAGCTATTGTATCTATACTTGCAACCATACTCTTCATTGCGAGATCTGTAAGCTTTGCTTGGGTTGTAAGTAATCCTGGGGTAGGTAATAGGCTATCCGAAGTGCTTTTATAGTTATCCATAGAAGTACTATCACCATGAACCGTTTTACCTCTTCGAAGAGCTTCCAGTCTTGCAGTAGTGTCTTTCGCAATAGCTTCCTGAATATTCTTTGGGAGAAAGTCATGAAGCTCCTGAGCTATATCTGTAACTTTGTCCGTAGCGATATTATCACTACTAGAATTGTTAGCTATAGGAGTAGTATTACTATCATTCGTAGTTGTTGACATTGTTACAGGCTCTTGTACTTGGATACCTTCATTATTATTATTGGTTGCTCTTACAGTAGACTCACTAGTAATCTCATCTTGGGTGGGTCGATTAACTGAAGAATTGGTATCAGGTTTAGGTATAATCTCCTGGTGCATCAGACGGGAAAGGATCTTATTATGTTTTGGTTGGTGGAATATAGTTAACATGTTCTATGAGTATTTTTAAAAGGGCCTCAACGACCGCAATACGTGTAAATAAATCCTTAATCTCTGGATGGTCTGCAATCTCTTCAAACATCCTACTTTCTGTGAGCATACCCTGAAGGATCTCTTTAATTATAGCAGTTAACTGTGCCATATTTTCTGCAGTTAATGCAGCCTCTTTGGTTGCCTCAAGGGACAGATTGGCACCTTCTTTCATTAGTTTTGCACTATCAAGTATGTCTGCATCAGACGTCAAGTACCGAAAGAGTACAAGAATACCCAATAGTGCTAATAGGCTTCCTATTATACAGGAACCATACTTGACATAAGTTCCTATATGGCTAATTTTTTCAATCTGGTCTTCTTGATTAAAGATAGTAGTCAAATAAGCAATAGTGTCGCTAGCATAGACTTTTACCTGTGTCCTTTCTTTTAGCAAAGACAGCTCATGAACATAGTTTGTGAGCTTCTCAGGTAGGAGCTGTAGCTCTAAGTAATGTTGTAACTTGATATCAGCTAAGGACTCAATAATTCTATTAAATTCATTGATAAATATATTCTTCTTCTCTTCCAAGCTAAGGATCTTGATCACAATCAATACCCGCATATTATACACCTCTAAAAGACTATTTGTAAAGAATCCTGACGCCATTACAGCTAAAGAGCAGCTTATACCCAAAAAGGAGCTTGCTAATTTCAGTATTGCACTCTCTGGTATTAATATTGCTAATATTATTATACTCAGCGGCATTATTAAGATTAACGTCCCTATTTGATTAAGTAGCTTATTGATACCGAATATAAAACCATCTGGTAACCAGGTCCAATACCAGGCTACCTCATAACTCCTACATTGGATGATAAAATATATACATAATGCTGCACCTGTTAGTTGGCTCAGTAATAAAAAATAATGACGTAATTGTAAAAAGGTACTTATTATCATGTTTTGTTGATCTTCTTAAGTGTGTAAGGTGTCATCTTGAGGTTATTCCGTAAGTCACCTATTATATTGTTGGAGATATTGCATTGAACACCTATCTCCTGGTTAGCAAGAGACAGCTTATTATTGGTAGCAGATAAGAGCTCAAAGGTCTCACTATGTTTAGAGTCCTTAATATCCCTTGTACTCAAATATGCTTTTACTTTCGTATAATCTGTTTCTAACTCCAATTTAATATTTTGTAATAACTCTTTGGTCTTTTCATTAATAATTACTGCTTGTATTCTATTAGAACTAACTTTAGATATAGTTTGGGGTATAGGTGACTGGATTCCTTTATTGGCTAAATGATATAATGCTTTTAGTGTAGTAGTGAAGTGTATCATTTGTATAGTTAGAATATTCTTGATAATATAGAACATAAGCCTACTAGTGTTATCGTGTGTATAAAGTTCATCTGACGGGAATATTGATTATTGTGATATTCAGAGAATATCTTACATGTATACTCCTGTATCTCTTTAGCATTCATTTGGCTAATCATGTTAATATCCACAAAATTCTCTAAGGTATTGTGGAAGGCTTGCAGGTTCACCCTGTTGCCTAATATCTCTGGTGATACCATTAAGGCATCCATTACCTCTGCTTTAAAATAATACAGCTTCATACTAATAGGAACTTTATGATGTATAATAAAGGCTACGGTAGTCGTTTGATCCTCTAATAACAATATATCTACTGTTATTTTACTAATCAGTATGAGTAAAAATAGTGATAGTATATATACTGTCTTTGACAACTCTTTAGTTAGCAGACTCACTATATATAATATAGTTACACCTAAAAAGATGGTAGATATCATGTATGATGGAAGCCACTCTATTATATCTACAACAAACTGCGATACCCAGCCACTCGTTTTACTTATTGTCCAAGACTGACTCCATGTATATATTAAGATCATTAATCCGCCAATATTTGTGATTTTAATCATTGCTATGTTCCGAATATTAATAAGTGTATTAAACGAATTATCTCTGGTAGCTCGTGCTGAATCATCGACAAAATATTTAGTGTAATTGTTATTATTCTTGCCTTTACAGATGGCTGTATCTCAGGTATTGGTGTTGGTACTGGTGCTGGTAAGCTTTGGTCAGGAACTATACCTGGTAGAATACATGTGACAGTAAATCCTATAATGAACATTAGCATTGTGTAGGTTGTTTTTCTGGATTATTGTATGTATGGAGTATCTTATCTATGTTTAACCCTTTTATATCATTTAGGGTCCTTATTTTGGTTTTCTTTTTAACCATGCTATCGCTGATTACAGTCCTCAAATCGTGGACTACTGTATTCTCTATGGGTGGATTTAATAGAATACTTTTATTCGCAGGAGTAAAAGGTTTGCTCATGATTAACTAAGGGATTTATGCAAAATCATGCTTGCAAAGAAACCATTTAATATAAGCCACTGTTTAAACAGAGATACAGAACTCACCTCTTTATAAGGTAAGGTGTCCACTACCAGCTAAAGCTGTATGCCGACTTGAAATGAGGCATTATTTTCTTTAACTTACAGCTCAATTCTTTGCCAAACTTATTTCGTACAAGTCATAGTACCCACTATCTTTATTAGCAAAATAATAGTTCTTATTTTATTATGGAACAGGGAGCTACGCTCCGTATGGTAAGATATATATATGAAAGGTTTCAGCATTATCCTATTAATCATGATATGGCTGTATTTATCAATATCTACACGCTACCCTATATATATCCTTCATATCTATCTATAAGAGCTCGTCATCCTTTTTATGTATGAGTATACCCTAGTACTTTAGACAGCACGGTGACAAAGACAAAAGCTGATATTTACAATAAAACACCTGCATAGCTTGTATAATAACGAACTATGGGATATACTTTTTCCTTACCTATTATAGAATGGTCAAAAGTACCCTTCAGGGGAATATATTAGGTGTCTCATTCTTTTTAGTGTCTCATGCTTGTTATAGTGCAAATTGATTATTTTGATATAATAGTCCTTTATTTCAGTAAAGCTTATTTATTAATAGTGTGTAATAGTATTTATACTGTTTTACCTGTCATTATGGGTGCAAGAGATGTCTCTTTAACAGATACAGTATGATTCTACCATAATCCTTTTAAAATGGCCAAATAATTACAATTTGAGTCCTTGTACCTTAAAATAGCTTGTATTATCTCATCCAGCTATAAAAAGGGTAATTTTGAGATACATAGGTATATATAGTCAGCTATAAGCATAAGCTGTAACTTACCAGTATTCAAAAAACTAGATATGATGATGTAAGCACAATACATTATAACGTCATGCAATAAGGCTGAGTATTGGGTCAAGCTCAGGTATCTGACAGTACATCAAAAGATGTTTAATTATCTGAAGTCTAGCTTACTATTCTTGGCTAAGGAGAATTTATTTACGCTATGACTATAACTAGTAGTTGGTCGCCTGGTGTACAGGTATAAAAGCCCTTCTGTCAATATTTAATTATGGTATCATGGTAATAGGGATATTTATGGCTGTATGGTGGTGTAAGGATACCCTATTTGCAGGAACTTTGGAACTATAACGCCCTATAGTGTAAGATTAGGTCTTTATTAGCCAATTAGTTTAAATAGCATATATAGCATAATGCTTCCTTGTATTATCCACAACATTATAAATAGATAGTTAAACTTCTTATGTTCTCTATACTCCTCAGGATTAGTTGTATTAACCATAAGCCATACTAGTGGATTTACTTTAGCCTCCTTTGGAATAGGTCTACTAAATACATACCATATTTTTGTATGTACATAATAAGTTAGTACCCATAAGGGTACTAATACTATTGCTGGAGGTATTTTTATGATACCCAAAATAACTATAGTATATTTAGCATTATTATATATATAATATATATTACCAATTAATAATATAAATATTATATTTAATCTTTTTGCTATATTATGCCTATAGATAAAGTTAGCATATCTTATTTTATGAATCATATAATACACCTTAAAATCATGTACCATATAATTTATTATTTTTTCCTGAGTATAGCGCACTATAATACCTTGCTCTCCTAGTAAATTTTTATTATGAAGTATTATAGGTATTTTACGTGTTTTATCAAATATATTTTTCCGTACTTCTTCATAAGGTATTTCATTTTTATAGAAATATGCTGTTAACACATTATCATATGCTGTATCTTTTACATATAAGAAATAGCGTATTTTGGATATAAACGTAGTTATTATAACAAGTAGCCCTGCAAATTGTATAGTATATAGTTCCTGGTGGTATATATCATAAATAAAGGATAAAAATAGACAAGTATATGGTAAATAGCGCACAAATTGACTTATGTGAATCTCGATATAGAATACAACTGTGTCTATGAACCATATTTTAAAGAAGTTAAAATATCTATTTTGAAAATAGGGCCATGCTACATACCTTAATTTTTGTCTGAAAGCTGGTGGTAAAAATCTATTCTTATATCTCTTATTAGCTCTGTGGGCCCTTAATTCTTCACGAAGGCCTTTTAAAAGCTCAAGTCGAGATAAAGACATATCCCAAGCAAAATGCGTAATTTCTCCAATAAATCCTGATAGAGAATAATAATAACCTATTTCAGTTTGCTTATCAGCAAAATCATCGTACCAACTATAAACTCTTAAATATATATGTAGTCTTACAGCATAAGGATAAAAGATTATATTCAATATTCTTAAATAATAGCTTATATTTAATACTATTATTACCAAAGATAGACATAATTCTTTATTAATACTTATATTTACTATACTTGTTGATATCCCTAGCGATACTAGTCTAAGTAATATAAATGGCAATACTGCCAGACAAAAATAAAGGATAATCATAAAGAATGTGTAAGGTTTATTCTTGATATAATAATTATCCAATTTTTGTATATACTCTTCAGTAGAGTCTAGCTTTTTTACGTAAGGGAATTTATCCAGTTTTTTAAGAAGGAGATGCATGAGAAAAAGAATAATTAAAGTGTATAAATATGGGTTAGTAATTAAAAAGTTAAACATGGCAATTTAAGATTATGCTCGATAGTGTCCCATGATTGGGGTATTGGGGTAGTAATGTTATGACATCTTCAAGAGCCTTAGCCCTAAGCTTTAGTATCCACAAATGGTCTCGTTTGGGAAATAAAGCAGGTATGGTCAAGATTTTTGTAATATTGATCAAAATGAGTATTAGCATCACCTTATATGATCTTACTACAAGTTACAGCGATAATATTAGGATTTAAATCAATATTATCTAATTGATTTTGACAGTCAACAAGTTTATCCTGTTCTCTTTGATAGTTTAATCTTTTTTTACCTCGTTATCTAGCAGGTCATCTTCTTCAGGGAAACCGGAGGTTTCTCTTTAAGGTGCTACCAAAATTAGCATAAAAGGTGGCAATTAATTAACTAGGTACTACCTTTTGTGCTATATATAAGTATGTTCTAAGAAGAGGTACTGGTTTTAATGGATCTCCTCACATCTTTATGTCAAAGAAGCCATATTTCGTAAAGAATATCATGAAGGTTACCCCCAAGTTTAATACCTGGTCTTCAGCTCTTATATCAGGATACGGTTGCTTAATCAAGTAATAAGCTGAAAAAGACGCTTATTAGTGAAGATTTAGTATGGCGAGGGAGTTATCCCTCTTTACCTAAAATGCTTAAGTAATATATCTTAAGATACTCCGCTGTAATATTGTATGCTAGTTACTTGTCTTTCCATAATAAGATAACCTTTATTATTCAGTATAAGTACTGTCAGCGATCGTATTCGCTAGATCGCTACTTGGCTTGGCAGTATTGAGTAGGTCTTTTGAAACATTTATTAATGATGACTGGTTCTTCTTAAGAAGGATCTCTTTTGTATCCCCTTTTGGTTTTTGGGTCGCTGGACCTTTATTAGTAGTGATGTTAATACCATATTGTTTTTTTAGTATAGACGTGCAGTTATTTATATCACCTTTTCCACTGATGCACATCCCATTACACTTTTCTAACAGCTTATGTGCTTCCTTGATTGAAGTAACTAAATCATCGTTGATTAGTTGCATCTGCTGTTTGTAATAAACTATGGTTTTTTGAACATTAGGTAATTTAGCTTCTTTGTCTTTAAGCTTATTTGTAGTAGCGTAGATGTCTATGCCTGAATTAGCTCGTTTTACTAAGATCTTATACTTATCTATATTCATAGTATATTTTAATGTAACTGTTTCCAAACCTAGTATATCCATCATGTACGTGTTAAACTTGTCCAGCTTGTCTAAGTGTTGTGTACGTAATTCCCTGACCTTTTTATTAAGATCAGCTATGTTATTTCCTAGGTAATTTAAGTTATTTATCTGTTGCGTAATATCGTATTGCGAATAAAAATTTTCTAGTTTGTTTGGTAGCATTTTTTTCAGATGTTCACTAAGATTATCATTAGCTAACATCACTTGTTCGTATTCTTTAAGTAATAGGTTCTGTTTATTTATTAATTGGTCAACCATACTGATCAATTTATTATGAATGCCGTCATACTCATTTTTTATGATATCTATAACGTATGGCTCGTTGTGGTCACGCATATGTTTTTTTTGTAATTTAATTTCACATTCGTATTTAAATACTAGTTTAGACTTACTTTCATTGTCATAAGCAAAAATAATATCTTTTAGCTTTGATAATTTTGAAGTCAATCCTGTTATACTGAGACATACATAATCCAATGATATACGCGTATTACTACGAACTGTAATTACATGTTCAATCGCGATAAACATATCTCTGTTTGATTTTAAGTACCTTTCAAATCTGACCAATGTTATTAACTCCTTATTTTTTTGCGCAGATTCATCAATAGACTTAACATATGCAGTCAAGCTTTCTTTAGTGTTGTTATTAGCTATTAGTGATTGACTTAGTTGTTCCGCAAGCTTAGTATTAGTATTTCCTAATTGACTTAGTTGTCCCGCAAGCTTAGTATTAGTATTTTCTAATTGAATAACTCGTTCTTTAAGGTTAGTATTTTCTTCTTGAATAACTTGTTCTTTAAGGTTAGTATTTTCTTCTTGAATAACTTGTTCTTTAAGCTTAATATTTTCTTCTTGAATAACTTGATTTATCGTATTATCCTTGTCTCTAGATTGCTTAAAGAACATAAAGAGATAACTAAAGATAGACTTGATGTTAGTAAACATGTTACTCAGAAAGATACCAAAACTCCATAAGAAACTAGACTCTTGATATTGGTATAGGCATTGTGGGACCGTGTCCATGACTGAACTAATGCTATTAAACATTATTGACATTTTTAATTATAGGTAGTACTTCTAGTAAAGCAGGACTAGTGGCCAAATGAGTATGATCCATTTCTTGTGAAATATTCGTTAATAATGGATCATCTTTCTTTATGATAACCTCCTTAATTGGTTCTTTGTTAACCTGCAGTATTTGGGACGTTGTTATAGATAGTCCATCATATGAGTCTTTCTGGGATAGTGACTCAGAATGTTGAGGGGTACCTGTAGATATCGTTTTATTTCGCACGTCAATTACATGTTCTTTTATGATACCGCTGACAGGTAAACGATTTGAAATATCCTCTCTTTTTGGTATAGCTCCACGCTTATACTTATAGACAGTGTTAAAGTCTTGGATCAACCTGGGATCATTTGTATCCAACGCAGCTTTATTGTTCTTCTCGGTACTACTTCTTCTTGAAGGATTATTTCCACTTTTTTGTGGAACCAGGTCTTCAGATGTAATACGATCTAGAACGCTCGTATTACTAGTAGTGCTAGTATTCTTATTCGATTCATCAAGAAAAGAAGAATTACTTTGCGGCAAAAGGGTTTTCATATTATCTTGTAATTTTAAAAGCTTAGATTCATATTCTTTATACTCGTCGTTTAGCTCGGTACAATTAAGAGTCATTTTTTTATGTACTTCTATCATACATTTAATATTCTCTAATCTTCTGTTGCCGTAAGCCTTGGTATCTGCTATCAACTTCTTACGGTTAGCTTCATTAGTTTCATATTCATGTTTATCCATGGTGTCTGTTAACTTACTGTATATTGCTGCAATAGCTGATTCATTTTCGCTAATTAGCTTATTCAGCTGTTCGTGCTCTTTATCCCACTGAGTTAACATTACTAGATAGGCTGATTCAGTTGAAGCGAGGTCTTTAATAAATGCATATTGTTTTATGAATTTATTTAACTCATTATAATATTTTGTTATATCCTTATGATTATTATCTATTAATTGTGTCAATGATTCATTCGCTTTGTTAAGTTTAGCAATATTCACCTGAAGATTCTCCTTTTCTATTGCAGTATTATTAAGCAATTGCCTAATTTCATAATACTCTCTGCCCAATTTATCCGTATTTAGCCTATATTTTGCTTCAACCTCATTATTTTCGTCCCTAAGTTTATTATACGCTATTGTAAGTTTACTACATGCTTCTTTAAGCTCAGCAATCTCATTTTTAAGGGTATTATTGTGACTATTACTTATAGATAAACCTGACTTAGTAACTCTAAGTAGAACTTTTAAAATTGCCTCCGTTATTTTACTTATATTCAAAGCATCAATTACTTCGTGAAATGCTGTCGTCAATCTATTTATCGTGGTGTTCTTCATACTTAAAACGTTGCTATATTCCGCCTTAACTTTATTCATCTCGGTTTCGTGTACACGCATAGCATCATACATTGCTTTATTTTTTTCCTGTATTATAGTGTACTTTTTACGTAAAGTATAAGGATAATTAATGATAAACTTGATTTTACTAAATATGCTAGTCAAAAAGGTACTAAAACTCCACAATAAACTAGACTCTTGATATTGGTATGGGTACTGTAGGACGATGTCCATATAATAACAAATAACTTCGCAAATATTGCTACAAAGAGACATATCGGTAAATAATTAAATCCTATGCTCATTTTACTTACAGATAAAGCATTAGTGCTTAGTTATCTATTATCCCTTTGACAGAGTAGGCTAATCGCGCAGGAATTAGTGATAAAATGTCCTTTTTCGAGTTACTGTTATATCAGTATACCAGTCCTTATCCATTTAAGCAGATCCTTTAAATCGTCCACTTGTTGCGGCTTAAGGTCAATTATGATATAATTTTATATAATATCCTTTTTAAGCTCTTATACCATAATACGCTACAAAGAACATAAGTATAAGACGACTCCTAAGGATATTTGTTGAGAACATACGCTATGCAAAAAAAGCAAGATACTTAGGCCTATATAGCCCCATAAAACAAACTCAAGCTTATCTCGTGATTTTATCGCAGTGAAGATACGTTTACACAAGGAGTAAACCAAGGTGATTGTACCATATGCTATAAGAAACAAGGTTATAGTAATTAACACGCTTCGGAGTAATAAAATGCTATTATCTTCTTTTGGTGTAATAAAATCCCAGATCCAGAATGCAGGATATAGGGTGCCAGGATATACACTTATATAAATTAAATATAATACTATAATAACTATTATATCAATGACCATGCGGGTTATACTGTTTAAGCTATTCTTCTTGTCAAGGGTAGTTTAGCATAAGCTACTCTGCGTAATAGCTTCCTTTAGCCCGCTAAATTTACGATCCCATACATACTATCTTTTAAGACCTCTTTTATGGTCCTCATTATAGCGCTTTTCACATGATGTATAATTCCATCTATTATATTACTTAAAGGTAAGATATTGCTCCCATATATCTAATTGTACAAAGAAAGCCTTTTACAGCGGAGAGGCAAGAAGTGATAACGTTATTCCGCTATTATAATGCCTTAATAAAGATATCCAAAGAGTATACTTATAAGGATACGTGTCCTTGCCAAAAAGAGGCAAGAGTATAACTATATAGTCGAATTTACCCACCAATACTTGCAAATTCATAACTATACTGGTACTACTACAGATAGGGTAGCTATTCACATATTCTTGAAGTCTATTACTAAATATGGAAGGATTAGACCTGAGATAGTTATATGCTTTAAAAGGAAGAATTATACAGTAATCACGCTACACGCTATGCTAGATCTAGTATGTTATTCTCATAATCATTATAAAGCTGTCTTAATTCATCTAGAAATATTGACTCCAAATGGTCCCGTTTAAAGTCCATGAATTACATTGGCTCTTTGTAACCATCATCCCAATAAACGTGACAACAGCTATTTTCATCAGTGCTCTTTTGATAAGCCCTTTTTCAACCAACATGGCATAGAGGAGCTCTAGTATCAACAAGATTTTGGGGTATATTATGTACTATGTACACACCATGGGTAATATCTCACTAGAAGGCTCTTTCTCATAGAAACTAGGCTTTTGTTTGTTTATTATTACTGGACCATGATCCTAAAGATCTACAGCTATAGTCTTTAGCTTAACTAAACGTCTAGTTAATACTACCTTTTCTAGAATTCTTCATACTAGCAGCTTTCTCTATAAGAGAAAGAGAAGTTTTAATAGTGCTACACCTTAAGAATTTTCTTATGCAGCGATAACGAAGGGTGACAAGCCTGGCATGCCTTTACCTCTACCTGGTAGCTTAGACACATCTCTCAGAACAGCATCACTCCAGGGGGTATACGCCCTATGCCCTTACGGTCTGCCAACTTACACATTGGCTTACGCTTATCCTTTTATCAGCGAGTATTCTTCTGGTGAGAACTGTGAAAGACTACCAGAGCTCATGAGCTCCTTAATACGATAGCTCTATTGGTACAGGTAATAAAAGATATTCTAGTGAGATAGATATATATAATATACCTAGAAGGATACACCTTAGCTTTAGACTATGCCAAGTTTATGCTTAATGAAGATATTAGCTATCTATAAGCTCCCTTATTATCTCTTTTATAGCCATGGTAATATGCGTAAAATAAGGATTTATTTGATAATTGGCTTATTATATAGTAAATTGGCGATTCACGCTATGAATATGAGCCTTAGGTTGTTTAGTAAGGATACATTGTATCTCGGAAAGGCTCCAGTATTTGTATTTAATCTGTAATAGCAATTTCTAATAGACAAAGATAGTATAAAGTAAAGGTACCCGGCCACCAAAGGTTATCGAGTACTATCTTTACATTTTGACATATCTCATGCAGGAGATATATTTTGATCACATCATCGTAATTCGATGCTAGATATGTATCTACGTTTTCATCATATACCCACTCTATACGAATATCGTCACCCACTTTAATGTTTTGTATTTTTACCCGCTTTACCCAATACTTCTTGGTATCATCGTCAAAGTAAAATACATATCCGCCTTTAGGCATGTCTGATTTTAGTTTTTCACATATATCTATAGTGTATTTTACAAATGCCTTATTAATGTATCCCAATGCAAAAAAAGGTATAGGTAGTAAGATAGCTATAAATGTATAAAAAGTAGTTGTCCCTAGGCCTGAAAAGTAATATAATGCTAGTACAACAAGCCCTGTTAAGTAGAACAGCGCTACAAAGGTATAGTGTAGCAAAATGAACCCCTTGCTATTATCAATTAACGCTAATCTCTGTAACCTCTCTTCAGTGAACTTTGTTAGAATTCCAGCAAGGTTTCGTTCACCAATATGATAAAGATAAAAATCAAATTGATAAGAATCACGTCGTAAAAGAATAGCTAAAAGATAAGCCAGCAGCTCTGCAGTTTTAAAGTAATCAGAAATCCTAAATTTAACTCCAAGTTTCTTCTTGATATCTCGTGCGACTATAGCCACATCGCTTTTATCATTGTATTTTGCTAAATATGGGTTGGTATAACCATTAACCCAACTAAATTCAAAGAAAAAGTGTCCAAATAACATAAAAGTAATAAGGGCAACCTTAAAGGATACAATAATACATATTAAAGTAAGAATACATATAAATATAGTAAGACACGTCCTGGACACTAAAATTAAGCCTAAAATGGCTCTTAACAGTGCAAATCCATTTAATGCTTTATCTATTAGAAATTTTATTAGTTTGCTCATAGTTGAAAGTTATTGTGATTGCTGAGATAATATCCCAGTATATGTTTTCCCATGATGAACTTATTGTCTTGCTTCCATATAGCAAGAATGTACTAAGATACCTTCTCAAAGTAGCAGCTAAAAGGGTAATATTAACAATTACACCGTTACATACAATGAGTATACGTGTATACCTCATTTCGGTATCTTTTATATTATTAAATTTTCTTTCATCTTGATAAACACTCTTTAGACCATGTAAAGGTATTACGATATCCCCGGTTACATTAAGAGTGGCCTGTAACTGTCCCATAGATATAGCTGTCACAGTATCTTCTATTAGTTTACTATAGACTATACTAATTTGGATAAATGCATGAAAATTAACGTTGTCTCTGCTAGCATTAGCTAGTATACCAATACTCCTCATTATCTTAGCATGACCAGGTATACTATAATATAACGAAAATATGTGTATAATGTGCCAATGCAAGAGTAGTGTATTTCGAGCATAATCTAAGGCATACTTCTTAAGTAAAGATATGCTAATATTAGATGGTTGTGTATACCCCACACCAGCTTGGATGAATGGAGTGCTTAGCAGAGTATGCCTTGCGGTGTATATACATAGACTTCTCTTATTGGTATTAAACATGATTCTTCTTACTAAATAGCATAATCGGGGATATTCCTTAAATATTTGAACCTTTAAAGTGTTAACAATACTCACTAGGTTTATGATGCTTAAAGACTCCAAATGATTAAACTCTCTCCTATCTCCTAACTTGCGGGATACTAGCTTCCCATAGCCATAGATATCATTATTTTTTAAATAAGTTATGTTTTTATTAAGGTTTACCATTTGATATTCATTAAAAGGACATGTTTTGTTTACGCTAATCCGCTTATTGCAGAGTATCTATCAGTTTGTGTATTAACTTACCTCTTTGGACTAGTATTGTATCCATCATCTTATAATCCATTAAATTCTAACTTAATGTCATTATTGGCTCATTTCTTACAAGCATATATGTGCTTGCTTATTAAATAACTGAGTGGTTGTATTATACCTCTATTGTGGTGCTACTTGACCTAATTATAGGTATGTGTAAATCTCTACTGTAGAAGCTAGTTTATATGTATTACTTCAATAATACTCTTTTTTCGATACCACTTCATTTCTCGTTTTATTTACAATATTTATACTCCTGGGTAAACCCTGTAGCCACTAATATTAGTATTTTCGCGAAAAACTGACTAGTATCACATTATGGGTACCCTCTTTATATCCTGTACATAGCATTTGGTGCTATAGGATAATGGTGTATAAAATAGATAGACAGGATCATGTTTATACGCTTACATATTATATCCTGGTCTGCATACTACATACACTTATTATACCCATAGGGCAAGACTATGATCCTTTATCACATAGACAAAGACAAAGCTCCACACCTAGTGATATGCTATATGTCTTTAGGTAAGATTAAGAAATAATAGCATAGTCTTATATACCTACCGGTAGTAGTAGCATATTACCCCGATAGAGTGGACCATATCCTGCTATATATGTATAGAAAGCATATGCTTAAAAGTGCATATTTAGATAAGCTATAAACAGGGTTTACCAATGATCCATGAAAGGGGACCCTATTTACACCCTGCCTAGGATATACTCCTTTATGATAACACAAGCTAGTAATCCTTTATGGTACAGGTACAGGTACACGTAGGCCTTTATTTAAGGCCCCATCTAGATGGCATGAAGCTTGATACAATACTGGCAATAAGGTAGACCTACAAACCAAAAATAATATGTAATATCGCATACACCACAGATGGTATGCATAGTCGTATATAGCCCAAAGTTATCTTAAGTATACAGGCTGTCCAGCAGATCAGGAATAGTAGTGTTATCACTATCATTATGCCTACGTATAGTCTTTCTTTCGTTATCAGGGTTATCGCTTTTGTAATGTCCAATATATTGGTCATGTCCACCCACGCTTCCTTATACCTCTCCAAGTCCTCTTGGGTCATGTCATTCCTTTCAGGTAATGGCTTTATTCTTATTTGATCTATGTCATCTTCTACTGCTATCTCTTCCGCCAATAGCTTATCCATCCTCTTCTGTGTCTCTATCTTTATTAATCCTAATATCCCCATATAGATTAATGGTATTATACCATACCATATAACCTTGTAAAATATTAGTATCTTACCCAATATAAACACATCTACTAACAATCCTATTAGAATTATTATCTTTGGATTTAGTTGTAATAGTATAGTCAGGAGGAATATCCTCCTCTTTGTATTCACATATGCTAGTAATACTTTGGACCAATATACCGTTATTCTTACTACTAGTTTTCTTTGCAATAAGCTTCTTCCTATATGTTCTAATGGCTTATAGTATATCTCTTCGAGTATCCTCAGTATTACTCTTATCAATAGGTTTGGCTTTCTGTTTACCTTTCGCCAGTCTCTTATCAGCATATACAGTATTGCTAGCTGCGTCATGGCTATTAATACCAGTATTATATACAGGTATCTGCTTACACTGCCATCTAATACGTATGGTTGCCTTGTTAGCAATACCGTCCTATATATCAGCCATGTTATTATTATTCCTCCTATTACCTGGTTAATTTTCGGGTGGAACATCTTTATTTTTAGCCTTATCCAATTCCCTAAGGTTTATAATCCTGCAGAGTTCTCTAGCAACTATACGGTACAATACTTTGACGAACTCATTTATTGCTTTTATAAACTTAGAAAAAATGGTACCACTATAATATGGATAATTTTTAAACTCATTCCAGCTGACACCTTCTAAGTGGTTCGTCGACAAATCTATCAACAGCCTAATATCTGTATGAATAACCAGTTCATAGACCTCCCAATCTAAATCGTTGTGATATTTCAAAAAGGAACACAATAGGGTGATTTCTTCATAATAGTTATTGAATTGATGCCATTGTTCTGGGTTAAACTTGAATGCAGTGCCCGGTTCTAGGCTAACACGGAATAGAGAATTGATTATTATGTAATAATCCTTTACGTCACTTGTTAGCCCTTCTGGACAGTAAATCCGAAGCATTTTATATAACGGATGTCCAGGAGTAAAAATAGAACCTAAATTAGAAGTTATTGTTTGAGTAGAATAAATATGTTTCTTAAATAATATAGTTAATCTACTCGATATCTCTTTTAACTTTTTAGCTAAAAGGCTCACAGTCATCGAGATCGTTATAGCAAACCCATGATTAAGATGTTTTCCAACCTTGTATATTCTTGTTTTTGAGATATCTTTGCGGATATCCTCTAGTTCATCCATCATGTCGGGAAAGCAATAGACGATAAGTTCTAGTACTATAAGTTGAATTCGTACTTTATTCACACGATTGAGTAGAGCCGGCATATGCAACAGACTTTTTATTTCTTCACTAGACCATAAACCTTTGAATTTTTCAGTTTCGTCTTCTTTAGCCAGGTTATAGTTCGTTGGAACGTCTAAGCAAGCCAATATTTTATTTTCTGCGTATAGCAATAGTGACCAAAAGTTCCACGAATCTGATTCTGATTCAGATGTATTTATGTCTTTATTAAACATAAAATGAAATAATTCTGCTGCATCCTTGTCACCGTAAATTGCCACCTTAATATCTCTATTTATGTCAATTACCCTTTTTCTTTGGGTATCTTTTATTTGACATAACGTAGGACCTGAATCGCAAGATATTTCAACTGGAGGATGGATAACTTTGGCTCCGATATCTCCAAGGGATCTTGTTGTATCCTCAGGTGAACTAACTCTTGCTGCTACCACCAGTGGGGTATCAACAGGAACAGCTCCCGGTGACATAACTTCTGGCGTTATTATTGATGCCATCTTCGCTGATGGTAGTACTACTCCCGAAGTGGGAATACCTGGAGTACTTGAAGGAGCTGGAGGCATACCAGCTCCTGGAAACATACCCGGAGGCCCTGGAGGGGCCGGAGGCATAGACGTACCAGCTCCTGGAAACACACCCGATGGCCCTGGAGGCACACTTGGACCACCACCTGGAGGCGCCGGAGGCGCTGGTGGTGGTGGGCCTGGCGGTGCTGGAGGCGCTGGTGGTCCTGGAGCCACCAGAAGCCTTTTATAAATAGTAGTTTCACCTGAAACTCGGCGATCTGCAGGTTCTGTGAATATCTTAATGATAACTCTATATAATATTATAGCAAAATTATCCAAAGCGTTTAACAACTGAGTAAACGTATTACTAGTGTAATGCTTTGCATTAGCAAATTGGTCATAATCCAATTTGATATGACACGTTGGATAATAAAGAAGCTCACTCAACCAAGCAATAGAGTCTACATTATTAAATGTAAGACATCTCATTAACCTGCATATCTCACGGTGATGCTGAAGAAAAACAGGCCACTGTTCAATACTAAATACGTGATTGGTTCTATCAATCATACTTTGTGGATGTTTAAAACCAACAGTATAACTATACTTGCTAAGCGCCCTTAAAAGGCAGACTATTTTAGGAAAATCCCCAAAGCTATTCTTACTACTTTGGTTCGTCGGGCATAACCTTTCAAGGATGTAATTAAGGTTAATATCCAAAATCACGTCATTATACGGAAATGTGACACTATTAGCGTCATATTCTAAATTAATCATTTCAATAAGATTCACAATTTCATAGGACATTTCTCTAATGTGGTTTTTTACCAAGGATACAGTCCCTTTTAAGGTGATAGGATAACCATATCTAGGATGTTTCCCTAGTAGTTTCCATACCATCGTTCCAGATATATTTCTGTATAATATATCAATCTGCCTAATTATAGCAGGAGCAAAATTAGGTAATTTAGAGGTCATTACTTCGAGAGCAATTAGTCTTACTTTACCCATAAAAATACAATCATTTAATGATTTAACAGTATTAAACTCTTCCTTTGATAGGTTAGTAGACTTATTAGTCATAATAGATACCAGTTGGTCTGGTAGATTTGTATGAGGACTCAGTAATATCTGCCACAGATTGACCATATTTGTCTGCTCGTTAATGGCATAATGACCAAAAAATTGACTAAATAACTCCTGAATAATATTTTCTCCTGATTGATGCAACTCCACATTATTTAACTCAAGTACTTTATTAATATTATTAAGAACGTCTAAAGTACTTCTCTTGAGGAACCTTAACTCTTTTTTGGGGGTTGACGCTGAAAGTTGATTTTGTCTTGAATCGTTGTTCGGTGTACTATACATGATTAATACCACACTTAAAGGATATACGCCCTAGGGCTTAAATGTAATGAGACAAGCGGAATGGTATTCCTGTTTTCTCTACAATCGTTCGATTAATTGTATTCTTGGATATTGTTTTTCACCAATATGTGCAGTAAACAGGGTAAGTGATAACCTAAATGAAAGAATAGCTTAAAGTCCTTCATTCAGATCCCTTACCCTCAATCACCTTTAGTGAGTAATTCTATTAAAGATATTATAAGCTATCTTATTCCTCCTAAGGATAGATTCTTATCTATAATAGTGAATACTGCTATCCACTATTCCTTAGTATATGGTTCTTTCATTGTAGCCCCAATTCTCAAGGTATATTTATAAATATACCACTTTTTCATCGTAAGAAAAGGTCTCCCTAATACTTCTACACGATTACTCCAATATTATTTCTATTGGAATCATAGTTAATCTACTTTTAAGCAATATATAGAGCATAATAGAAGGAAGTATTACCCATAATATTAAAAAGAGATATAGGAACTGTTTACATGCTATATTATACAGAATACATACAAAAGTATTACATATATATATAACAAGGTAAGCCTTATAAGGCTACTAATACTATTACTGGAGATATTTAATATCTTGACTCTATTATGGCTGTTGATGAACCTACGTATCGTACATTATCAATCATAAAAATGTATTGACTTAAAACCATCTAATATGTATGTTATGATTCTACCCATTTTCATCAGTATCATTTTGCCTTGCTCTCCTATTACATTTTCAGCATTAAGTATTCTAGGTAGTCTATATATTTCACTTTCATCATAAACTATTATAGCTAGTGTATATGGTTCAGTAAATATATTTTTCCGTACTTCTTTATAAGGTATTTCATTTTTATAGAAATATGCAGTTAACATATTATCAAATTCTGTATCTTTTATACGTAAGAAATAACTTATTTTTGATATAAATATGGTAATTACAAAAAATAACCCTGCAAATGGTGTCACATATATTTCCAGGTGGTACATATCATAAATAAAGAATAAAAATAGACAACTATGTGGCATTTTATATATATAAGGTAGAATAGTGTTTACGAACCACTTATCAAAGAATTTAAAATATTTATTTTGAAAATAGGGCCATGCTACATATCTTAACTTCTCTCCAAAGGCTGGTGGTAAAAATCTATTCTTATATCTCTCATTAGCTCTGTGGGCCCTTAATTCTTTACGAAGTAAACTTAAAAGCTTAAGTCGAGAGAAGGACATATACCCGGTAAATATCATAACTTCCCAAATAATTTTAAATAGATAACCATAACCATAACTGTCCGTATTTTGCTGATGATTATCAGCAAACTTAGCATACCACGGATAAACTCTTAAGTATATATGTAACCTTACAGCATAAGGATAAAAGATTATATTCAATATTCTTAAATAATAAATTATATTTAATACTATTAATACTATTGCGAATATCAAATATACACATAATTCTATATCTATATCTACTATACTTATTGACATGCCTAAGGATACTATACTAAGTAATATAAATGGTGATATTGCCAGACAAAAATAAAGGATAACCATAAAGAATGTATAAGGTTTGTTATTAATATAATAATTATCCAATTTTTGTATATACTCCAAAGGGCTGCTATTCTCTTTTATGTATGGATAGGTACTTCGTCGGGAAAGGATGTGATGCATGATAACAAGAATAGCTAAAAGGTAGATCATTTTTGTTATTACAAGGGTATATACCATGATTATGGTACGAATTTTCCAATATCTTTAAAGGCTAAAGCCTCTATGACTAGCAGACTTAATATCCACCCATAATACTAATTATTATTATCTACAAGGTTATCTGTTGTAACAGCTAAGATGGAGGGGTCTATTTTTACCCATATGAATACACATGTTAGCATGTGCAGGGCTATAAGGTGATATTAGCCTATAACTATCTGATCACTTGTCTATAAGAAATACTTAATCAAAGAACTCTGTAATACTTATAGCCATCTTTTTGACCAATATGTTATAGACAAGGCTAAAGAGCATTTTTGTTATTAAATAAGCAAAATTAGGTTCATGATATGAGATAGGGGGGGTACTTGACATAATGATGACTACACCTGATAAATTAGAGAAAACAGTTATGACGAAGAATAATTGGTACAATATAAGCACTTGTATCTCCTCCTCTCCTTGTAAGATAAAGTATTGTAAGGCTTTGCTTATTAAGCAACAATAAATTGTTGTAATAAGAGATAAGTCATGCAATCTTCGCCTTACAGCCATAAGGAGCAATAATCATAAAGCTATTCTTAATCATCTTTCTTCATCCTTCAATAAAATAGCCTTTAAGTGTTATAATGGACCTGGTTTGATTATTGCTCACATTATCCTTGTTTATTTGCTAAATACAGCTTACCTGTTAAATTAGCCAGGGTACTTTACTAATATTGCCAGGATCTTGAGAATATTCAAGTTGAGCAGCTTGGACTATAGCTATAACTCTGCCGATAATCGTGATAATAGCGATTATATTAATACAATGATTGGTATAGAGCTCCTGCTCCATTAATTGCTGTAAAATGTTTCAACATCCTTATAGGTCATGCCAATAATAAGAGAATCAGTAACATTATTCATGCCTCTAACTCTACATCTACCTCTATCTGACTAGCTTGACACATCACCGTGGGTCCTAGCAGCCCTATATGACTAGCCTGGTAGGCTCACTGACATTCTCATGAGATAGTATACTATCAGTGTCCCTGGGAGGACTATTTCGAGACTATCCTCGGTATTATTCCACCATAGAAATACTCCTTAAGCTTACTTCCATACCAATGATGCCACAGCAAAGGTACGAAACTGGTTAGTAAGCATGCAAGATATCTAAGATATTATTAGCATCATTTGTAACATAGAATGTTCATGAAATAATGACTAGCATGCTTAGATGAAATATACAGGTTTTCTGTATCATAAATCGTACAATAGCCTATAATATTATATATCTCATTATAATACATAGTGGACTGACCTTTTATTTTAGATCTAATGCTATAATCAGCTTATTTTTTATGTCTCCCATATAATTACCCCTCGCAAGTATTTAATTTACAGTTTATCATCAGAAAGGTGGTAGGCAGATGGTTCTTACGTATTTGGACCATGTAAGATGTAAGATTCCCTTCCTGGAAGGCTATTTTTATAGAAGCACAGCTTCAGTAGACACATCCTCCCTACTGGGAGGAATAGGAAGAACATGTTTCACTTAATTGTACATGAAAATCTTTTGCGCTCTAAAAAATAGACATTTTTTCACACTTTTATAAGCTAAATAGTTTTGTATTGTATTCTTACACTGGGTATACTAGTATTTCTCCATTCTTGGGATCCAATATTTTACTACCTTTCAATCCCATATAACATAGGCATAATACTTACTCTCTTCTTAGCCTAAACTACCTCTTCGCTACTATTAGTAGTATACCCTGATAAGTTATCCCATGTATATTCATACCCACGAGCAAATGTAAGTATATTCCTTATTGTATAAACCACATGACAAACTAACGCTATACCTTATAGATCCTCTCTACGAGGCTGATATGCTTATCCTTAAATATTACTACAATCGTCTTGAGATTATAGTCTGCCAGAATTCAACGTCAAACCATATTTTTGAGAAGCAAACATTCAACTTTCCTCACCAGAGAGATATTAGGATATCTTAACAGGATCTATTATCTTTTTCTATTGCTTACGATGTTAATCAATTAACCACATAGTATATACTACTTGGCTATCTTAAATATTATATTAATATAGATGATATTTTGGATAGTCCTTTTATGCTCGTTAATTGTAGCAGTTAGTGTCTCCATATACAGTCGAAAATGACATTATGTCTTGCAATGCAAAAGGTACATATCACCATATTGCCTTAACCCTATCTCTTTCTATTCGCTATAGTCTTATACCTCATCCTACTTATACTTCTTTTCTTTTTACATATTAATTAGCTTATCCTCTAAGTGGATATACCTCTTATATATGTAAATTCCTTATCCTATACCTGGATTATACCTCTTGGCCTTATCATATATATTACTCTATCCTTATACTGTTACTTTACCTGATCCTACTAATACTATATGTACTCTATTATTAGAATATCTTACCTATTCGTGGATATACATCTTATCCTTATACTCTATATACCTTATTCTTTGCTTATCCCTAAAATATATACACTATCCTTATACAGTACCATACAGTGCCTTTGTATGCTATATACACGTATCAATAACTGTTTATTCTCTATCTGTATACTGTACCTGATTGGTATATTAGAAAACATTACAGTAAATAGTAACTATGTTACTTATATATATATCAGGTAATACTGACTATATATTATAATATATTACGCTTGGAGAGCGTTTAGATCCTTTTTATGATGGATTCTCTCCGTAAGCGTTGACGTGAATAGAAATCTTGGTTCGAACAGGCAACTTAATCGCGATTTCCTTAACAAATGTATAATGCGTTTAAGTTTAAGATTTGCCTAGATATTTCTATATAGACTTAATGCTCTACCAGCATGAATAAAGTGATCAACTGCCCCTTTTCCTTTCCCATTCGAACTTGTGATGGTTTTTTTGTATAGGATTACTTAGTTAGATCTAATAAGAAGAAGCGTTTGCGTCGACTCGAGAACGTTTCGCTTGTCTTTATATTTCTTTCTACACTATGGATATGCTTTAATTCTTTTTGTTTCTTATTTCTCTTGCTTGACTAGACGTGAATAGCTCTACGAGCTACTCTAAATGCTTGTATTCGAGATATTTTCAGTTTTAAGACGAGACCCACAGTATATCTCCTAGATTAAGTCCCTTAGTTCCTAATATCTCTTTATTTTATGAGTCTTTTAAATTTTCCTTTATTGGGATTTTCTTCATAATTTGTCTCTTACTCAAAGAAGTAATAGGCTGAGGGCGACTTTTAGACACTACAACAAAACTTTTATTCCAACAACACCAATTTCATGATCTTATATCGAATGCATAATCAACCATGCATCGTGCTTAGCCAAAGGCATTCACTATGGGCTCTTACATATAAGCTGCACGTTGTCTACGGTTAGTCGACCTGAAATATAAATCTGAATCCATCAATATAGTCCATCTCTGTAATCGGCGTATGAGTGATTGATTACAGGATGTATAGTAAAATATTGCCCAATTTGACTATATATAGTTAACTAAGAACTGAGCACATATATTCCGTTATACAAGCCATAGAACCTAGTGGTAATAAACGATCACGCCGAATAAAACATCTTTGAACAAAGTGAACAGAATATTTTGCTATACACTGAAATAGACGATACGTGTCTGTATTATTGCTTATTAAATTGAAATATCTATATCTGAATTGCGTTAATACAAGAACAAATTGGTTACCCATAAACTATTCTAACTTTTAAATGATACCCCTACTTATTCTTCTAAAAGCGCTCCTTGTTTTCGCTCGAACTGAAAAAATGCGCTTTAAACGAGGTCTAAAGAAATAACGAAGTCTCCTCGCCTTAGTTGCTTTCTTCGCCTTAATCTTTTTTGTCTTTTTTTTCGTATATAATTGCCCAACACTTTTTAACTATCACAGCATAGGCCCTTGCGCACGTAATCTATATTCTTTGATAAATACTTGAGTATTTTCGCACAGTAGACATAATTTTCCAAAGTTAATATACTTTCATATCTAGCAAGGCGATATTTCGTTTATTAAATGCTGGTAGCGGAAAAGGAATAACAAGTCATTAAGGATCTAAGGAGAATATAACGATAAAAATACGTTTCTTTATAAAGTAGTATCAAATAAAGGATATATCTTAAGAGAAACCGTAAAATGGATAAATGTTTTTTATATTTGTTGTACGAGATCTTTTAGAAAAATATTGATATTATTACTAGCCACAAAGAGCTACCGGGAATGGTACAGCATGGTTTTCGAACGACGAAGCATATCACCTTATTAGAATAACATAATGAGTTATATTGCGAACCACTTGATAGAAAATTCCAACAGACTACTTTGGGTCGAAGTATGTTTATAGTCTATTATTACGTTTCAAAACTCTATGGTTCTTTTGTAGACACTTCTGCAGCCAAATTATCTAAGTTTGCGGTAAACAGTTTAGGATTTTTTATAACTTCTAATCTTATTATTCAAAACGCATTTGTAAACTTGGTTGTAAGCCAATGGACGTATATTCAATTTTTTTTGCATTATCATAGCATACTCAACGGCAGAAGGATGATACTTTTCAGGATATAACAAAACATCCTGAAAATGAAGATATGCGTCCGACAAATATTTTGTTGGACGTTCACGAGGGTCCTTAATAACTTTCCGGTATTGAACTTATGTAGAACTTTTCGCAAAAGTTTAGCTGTGCGAACAGCTCTTAATGAATACGAGATGCTCTTTTCGCAATAATCAAAAAAATCTTAGAAAACCAAAAATAAATGGGATACGATTACCAACACAAAATTAACAGGATCTCAGGACTAACTGTATTCTTTATTTGTGGTCTGTATTAGCAAAGAGAAAGTTAAATCAAAATCAGTATTAGTTTGGCATAGTAGTTATCCTGTGATACCAGCGTAAACAATTTGTTTTTTTTTAACATTTGAACCCTATATATACTTTTCAAAAATATCTATAAAAGCAGACGATCGATAAAAAACTTACTACTAAATAATAAAGTGCCCTCTCAGGCCATTACGCTTATACGTTCAATCTCTCTTTACTATCCATCATAAAATTGCAATATAAGGGAAGGACTATAAGAGATATTGAATGAGAAAATATCAAAGATTACCAAGAAAAGGATTACTGTAAGTTGATATTTCTTCCCATAGTCTCGTATACCTCAGATCTACATTAGGATCGTTGGTCTTATGACATATGTGCTGCATAACGTAGTACAAGCTTTTGATCTCTTGTATATCATCAAATTAGCCATAAAGGATCTCTCAATTGATATTTCAATCGACACTAGCCCTATACGAAAAGTTTCAGATTAACCTTATGCCCATGATGATTAATCAAAAGAAAGATATATGAGGATACACACCCAATGCGAGATAAACCGCAAAATTTGGGCAATAAAAAGGGAAAATGGTCTTTCCTTATATCATATTTAAGATCCAAGAATTAGTATACTCCCGTATGATGACATCTACTTGTCTTTTTACTATTAATACTAGCGTCCTTAGGCCTGGATAGCATTTTAGACCTACTAGTAGAGATACTTCACCCCTATCAATAGCCTTGGTACCCAAACAGTAGTGCTACTATCATGTATTGGTCTAGATAGCATATAATATGAGTAAACAAGATCATCATGATAAAACAGCTAATATAGGTGCTTATTAGTATTGCTCAATATAGTGATACTAGCAGTGAACTATAGGTAGACAGTATCTCTTTAGTAGGAGTATACTGTCAGGTATCATACGAAGCATAATATAGCGTTCTTGCTCGAATATGTAATAAAAGGACTACTCCTAACAGTAATGATCCTAAAGATATTTAGTATATGTGTCAATAAGTTATACAGTACGTCAGGAATAATGCATGTGTAGTACCACTATGTCCACCAAGTCTAATAAGTAGAGTAACTGTCGATATCTTATTATTACAGAATCGAATGCATATGTTAGCCTGTATTATACACCATAGAATACTTATAGATATAGAGATACTAATGTATCTACTAAAGGTACAGTTAATAGATATATCCATGAGATATTGACGAATAAGCTTAATATACAAGCATTCCAAGATATCTTACGAGATCATACAGAGATATACACTATACGGAAGTTGAATATGATAGAGCTTCATGAGCATACCCTGAAGATAGTAGAAGACTATTATATAGTAGCCAACATTCCTGTCAAATAGATGCTGGAGGCTATATTCATGTCATAATCATATTAGGAGTATGTTTTATAGTAACTGTATACTCAACAGGATACACTACAGCAACTATATATATATTAGCAAGAATTAAATCATTACATTACATTTATTCTACAATTTAAAAGGTATAGTCTACTATTATGATATCTCATCTCAGCCAGGATAAAGTACAAAATATTACTTATTAAAGATAAATCTCAGACAATATTGCAGTAAATACAAACAGAGGTAGAGATTAATCATCCCAGGGTAAAAGCTCATATGAATAATGTGGATATTGGAGATAGCGATAGCAGTACCAAGCATAGCGAGATATTACAGTCCTTAGGTAAGATCAAGGATAATATTAGCATGAATAGCGATCTCTCTTCTCTCAGCTGATTAAGGTAATATAAGTGACAATATTCGGTGTCAAAGTTGTACTGAATGTAAGCTTACACTCTTTGTAGATTGTCTAAGAAGGGATTACTATCCTTATAATGAGCACGATCATATATACTATTAGCTAGCCAGCGTAGTAGTGGAATAGTAATATGTCTTCATTTTATCATTCAAGATAAGCAATATGACGTGATGTAGTATTAGATATGGATACCAGATTAGTTTACCTCCAGTGTTAATAGCTTCCTTGGTCAGACTGGTACTATGATCTTCATCATCCGGTTAAGTATCCTTATTTCAGCTATGCTTATACCTAGGAATGTAGCCTTGAGGATAATCAGCTCTTTCCCTGGCATAAGTTGTCACTTAGCTCTTATACTGTCGAGATTCTTCACTAATGGCCTCCTATAAGTAGTCCACAATATGAAAATATTCCTGGCTACCAAGATCCTTACTCTAGAGAAGAAGAGTGATATCTTTATTAATGAATTTTATCGAATTATCCAGTTCTTACCTAGTTTCGAGTTACAAGGATATCTAGGAAATCATATCTTACCTGATAATTATCTTGATAATCTAGTCTTATTAAAGGAATGATGTGAAATTAAGCTTTATGCTAGGGAGACTGTGGATTGGATCATCTTACCACGTTATTCTATTGACAGAGTCAACCTGAGTGGATAAATTAGTATATCTGAGTTAACTATAGCCTCTGTATAGTAAGAGGCTTAATAGTAGTGGCAAGTGGTATGTGGGTGGTATAGCAGCCCTAATTCGATACCTCATGTCGGGAGCTAATTCAGGTAGCAACATTGATGAAAGAAAATGCTATTCTAGCTTTAGACAGTTCCAACAAGATAATAGAGTAGATAAAATATATGCATGATTTGACAGGAATAGTAAAGGCTATGCTAAAAGCGGGAGAATATGATATAACTTATAAGAAAACACACTATACTTGTTATTACTGAATTCTTCGATAAAAGAAATGGTAATCTTATAAGCTTCTATGGACCAACTTCTTACATATGTTCGAACTGATACCCGTAATATGTAGAAGGAGGCTAAACCTGGACCAAACAGTCCTACAGTATCAAAATGACTCCATATAGAAGAGAGATTGCTCAGGAGTCTACAATAGTAGGTATATCACATGATAATAATAATAACCACGTAATCCTTGTAATCCTTGAGCCTGTAATCAGTTTATTAGATAATAATAGCGTGACTAAGTGACTAAGCCTCGAATGATAAAGCGAATAATAGAAGATGATGATATAAACAAGATAGTAGATGACTTTGTTATATTGTCACGAAGCAAGGATAATAATATTCTGGAACCTTATTATACATCTGAAATTGACGTAAGAGCTCAAATATTATTTGTACAGCTATCCAAAGGAAACAAATAATAATTAGACGGGAGAGTAAAGTCTGACTAGAAGTAATACTATTTAGTACTATAGCTAAAAATATGATGAGGAATGAGTGTATAACGGACATCCTACGAATGATGCCATACCCAAATATACTGTCCTGTAGGTCTACTAGCAAGAAGAAGTATGGTTGCAAGCCTCGAACTAACAATGATATATAAGGTATCAGGTAAACAGGTAACCTAATGAGTTTACTACAGTGTAGAAGATCCACATGACAAAACAGGATACCATACCTGGATAGCCAAAGTATCCTCTTAAAAAGTACCCCAAGGTATGTCACTTGTCTGATAACCGTGGACCTATTTACATAGAAGATAGCTGCTTTGAGAGCTATCCCCAATTTCCTAATAAACATTATAATATAGTACCCTCGATAGTAAAAGAGGCTAATAATAAGACTGTTACATCGACTACATAGACTGCCAAAGAAGGATTCAATCATATCAAAGATCTGACAAGAGAAACACTATTGACTCCTCGTGCCATAGTTACAGAAAGAGGACTATTTACAAGCAGAACAACCAGACTGAAAGTAGTATAGCCTACGCAATAATAAGATCACCTGAATAAGCATAATATTAACTGTGGTATCCTTATTATTCAGAATAAGGATAATAACCTCTACATTTATATGGACTTGATGCCAAAAGGGATTACCTTTGTTCATATACTAAATATGTTAACTATCACTATATTATATGCTACCAAAGCTACCATGTTAGTCCTGTCTAAGTTGTAGAACCTGATACTCTACTCTATGTTACTCTCTGCATACTCATATTATCGCTAAGGATACTCTGCATAGGTTTCTTCCTTCAGCTATCTGTATCTATTTATGTAACATGAAAGAGGATACTTACTATATTAAAGCTGTATACCCTTACATAAGTAGTATATCTTATTATAGCTATACCAGATATACTAGCTATCTTAAGCATAAAAATACTGTTAATTCTACCTTGGTAAAGTTAATACAGTAATTTTATACCTGTAAAATAGATAAATATATGATATTACCGTGACGCCAATGACCAGGATTCAGGGTTACCTTAGCTTAGAGCTTTAATAACCTCTAAAAATCTGATCTTCAGGTAAGCTATAGTCAGCATAATCCATAAAAATTCAACAAAGATTTCAGCTCTCTTTTCATACTGAGAAGTAAGGATAATGTGCCTTATATACAAGACAAGAGAATTAGCATAATCAGACGCATTGAATCCATTACTGAGATATTTGAGGGCCCACAAAAAAATTAGAAGGCTAAGATTAAAGCATAAACAGAAATAATTACTAATTATCATTAATTAAAAGTATTCTTTGCTAAAGATATTAAAGATATTAATATAAGGTAACTATCATATGAAAAGTAAGTAACAGGTTTTACTTGGTATATATAACCGAAGCATACACTAACGTTGTGTTTAGCTATGTGTATAATAGAAAGAGCATAGGTTATATTTTGTATTATTGGCACGACCAGGCTTACTTTATAGTATCCTATTATGTGCATAATTAAGTAGAAATATTACTTTTGCTATTGCCAAGGCTTCTTCCCACATAGTAGTTTCTATCTCCGTATAACATATGATATAGTGATAAATACGGATCCCATAGTGTATTATACTTATAGAAAGAGGATACATGCTTATGGCAACACTTGTTCCAATTAGGCTAGGAAGATATATAATATATGTATAGTCCCTGCGGATCTGACAGATCATACTTCCTAGTAAATCATTCATGGGTATATAATAATATACTTGACATAGCTTGTACAAAATAATCATATTTCATAGTATTTAAGAATTTTAATCATTTTACTTATTATAGCATATATAAAGCTTTATAACTTGACATCAGGTACACATACTATTGCTTTTAATTCAACAAGGGATACTATTCTATCAAGGGTATATTTATATGATATAGTTATTTTGCGTGTAAGTTAACCCTATTGCTATAAAATAAGCTTAATAAGCTATCTCTATACTGTATAGCCTATAGAGATCCTATATAGAAGTATTAAATAGAATGTTTACCTGCCAGTAATAGCCTATACCTGTAATACCCCTCCAGCATTTAGGTATAGTTATAGATATATTGGTGTGTACTGTATAAATAATAATAGCTATTCACCATATTATTGTATGCAGAAACAGCTTATTGGTAATAAAGGACAATTAGACATACCATATGATATCACTAATAGCTGACTACATGATTATTTGAAGATAATAGATTGAATGATATAAATAATGATAGCTGTTTCATGTATAAAAAGGAAATATGTATCCATAATATTCCAGGCTTAGCGTAATCAACTATGACTAAATTTATGTCTAAAGGGGGTATATATCTTAGTTATACATGTTAAATAAGGTTAATTTATATATTTATTAGCTAATCCATGTTAAAAATGATCATAATACCTAGTATAGTAAATTACTTTCTCCAATATGATGGATTATTGTTGCTTAGTTATTAAATACTAGTGTAATGCTGTTTATTTATTACACTAAACCATTATTATCTACTATACAGCCAAATATAGCAAGATGCTTTACTAACAACTAAGTGCCTAGGCACTCTATATTATAGCTAATATGTAGCCTTACACAGGGATGCCTTATATGAGATATTATCTTGTGTAAATATAGCGGGCCATGCTATACTATGTATATTTTTAATAAGCTATAACAAACTATCAAACAACTAAATAAAGGTATAAAGACTTACTTAGCTAACCTTTTAGAAAAAAATAATGAAATATTGGTTATCTTTAGTATATTAGGGAACTCTTTCTATGGTTCCCTAATTAATTTTATATATACCATTCTCCTCAAGTCAAATGACTTGTATTAGAGAACAAAATTAAAAAAGCCATCATTAATGCCAATAGGCCTACAGCCTCGTTAATGCAGAGCCTAACATTGCATATTTAAACAACGTTGTTCCTCAGAAGGATTTCGTGCAAGACTAAACACAAGTGCGCCAAAAACAATACCAACTCCGTTCCTGCACCAACTAAACCTACGTAGCAAGACCTGCACCATAGACTTCGCACCACAAGTATTGCATTACAAAGGCTTCTTTAATACCATGAGACTAAAGTAAAATAAAAATCAAATATATTTTCAAGTAAGCCTCGCCTATGCTGATACAGCTAATCTAGCGAGTATTATTCATGATCATCAGTTTGTAGTAAAGATTTGTATAGTTTAAGCTTATTTATCTTTAAAGGATATATAGTCAAAGTAATACAGAGATGCTATTTTATTCAGATTTACATATTTATCCTATAATCAACCATATTCCATACGCTGTTACACCATAAACCATTAGTCAATCATATGTGAATAACTCTTCTAAGAAGCGAGTAAGATAAGCGATACTTATTTAGTCTTTAAAAAAGAATCATCTATTATGATTTTGGTAGTGCTTTATAATGACAGATAGTGTGCATTATATATAAGAGATGTTCGTATCTTATCATACCGTATGGCATACTGTAAAAGACTAGTTGAAAAATACATATTCACAAAACCTACTAGTAGTTTGTTTATAAGACAGTTCACCTAAGATATACCTTAATGAAGACAAAATTACCTTCTCTTCTACATATTACTGAGATACTCTTCTACTAGGCTATTCTGATACCTTATAGGGTATACACTAGATAATAAAGAGTTTATTCAGCGTTAAGCTCTTTATAGATTAATGCTTGATCAAACAGAGAGCCTTGCTAATTTATCCATTAAGAACGTCTAGGGGTATCTCGTCCTCTGTGATATCGTAACGTATTCAAAGTTATTACAGATTGAGGCATAGTTTTTTCCTCAGAAAATAGTACTTGTTATGGTTATACGTCGAATTTTTTGATATCAGTATAGATACTACACGATCAATAACAGGAGAGAAAACATCACTACAAGTTCTACCGTACACGAGAAAAGACTTACGTATAGTAAAAGAGTGTTAAAACCATAAGATCTTTCTTATGTGCATACACAAGCCTATAAGTTATAATGAAGAATATCTTTAATCTAATGTCAACTATATTAGATCTTGCTTTTTTGACTCTTAACGAAATCAGACTTCGAACCGAGTAGTTTGCTCATTAAAAACAACTTGTACCGCCTTACCGTAACTCTTAGATACGAGCACCTATATGGCGTTCCTTGCCATATGACATAGCACTGTATATTCATTCTTCAATAAAGCCCTGTATACAGTTTCATTAAGGAAATAGAGTTTATATACGGATACGTAATGGAGGCTCCAAAGCTAACGCATCTTTTATTTTTTTGCATCTAAACCGAGAATGGCAAAACAGAGCTAGATTTCCAAAGACTTCAAAATAACCGAGTTTTCATAGCGAGACCACCACGTATCTTCTTCTTGCCAATACAAATGATATACGGGGTTTTGTTTTATATGGCTTAACTCTAATCGTATAACTAACTCTCTACCTACACACCTAAATTTTGCCTACATTCTTCTTGATGATCTTACATACATGACTGATTAAAATACAATAATTACTTTAGCAAAAGGCAAACTCTGGTAGATCCCTAGTAATGCTTAGTGAAATGCACACTACTTATTATAACCCTCTCCATAAATAAAAGGTGTCTATTAATCAGTGCCATATATTGCTCATAAACTATATCTAGTTAGCTTTAACTATATGCATTAAATAGAGGGTATCCTAGCAACAATTTTATATGAATGGATACCCTGCCATATCGAACCTATAATGACAGACGATATTCCAGTAAAGTATCTTATTTAATTGGTAGAGAAAAATAAGCTACTAAGAGATATACTTGCCAACAGCGCATGCGCATATAGGTGGATAGTCATGACTATAGCTAAAATACCTCCGAGGACAGCTTTGCAAGCAATAAAGCTTTAAAGAATAGTTGAGTATTAAAATGCCTAATCTTCAATAAATTGCAATTAGTTTAAGATATTAGGATAGCTCTTTATACCTTAATGCTCATGCCATCCCATCCCACAGTATCTACTAGTCGAGCATGCTAACAGCTAGAAATATTGTTATCCCTTATCAATCGAGATAGGTCTCATATTTATAATCTATAATATAATGGGAAGCATTATACCTTTACCTCTTCCTTTTCTTATCTGTATAGATATCTACCTTTATCATAGGATAAATTCAAGTTCATTCATGCATACAGACGCTGAATCTGTTACAGGTGCTCTTTTAAATCGGCCTACTAATATATCTCAAGGAGTATTATACTAAGTAAGATACGTCATGGAGAACCTTCAATATGCTCTTATAGGAGGGTGAAGCTTCATATTAGTATATCTGCCAATATATTAACATAGTCAACATAATTCAAGGAATGTAGATGTAAATAACAACTCTCAAGATCTATAAGATATCAATACCATCATCTTAAAGGACCTTTAAACCTAGGTGAATTAAAACATACATATACCCATCAGCTAATAACTATACTTTGTACCATGGAGACAAATGGGAGGTATACAGGCCATACTTTTATATTATAGGCTAGCTATATACTACTTATACTTATCTGTATCTATAAGACAGGTAATAAATGGTATATGATAAAGATCTTACAAGTAACAGCTAATAAAGATAATCTAAGGAATACCTATCTTTCAAAAGATGGTTGGTTAATATGACAAGATAAGATACAAATACCTAAATTAAGCTACTTATACATACATCTATCTATAGATACAGCAGTAATTAGTTATCTTTATTAGATTAAACCATATTACTGGATATCTACCCATGAATAAAGAAAGCGTTCACTACAGATAAGATAAGATAATCAAAGTATTGCATTGTATTGAAATAATGATTAATATTATTCTTGTATATATAATATAGCCTCTGATTAAATCAAGTGACAAAAGTGATATCCAGCGATAATCCTTGATAGTCCTTTTATTTTCTTGCCAAAGGCGAAAATGAGGCTGCTTCCTTGACAGATATCTCTTATCTAGAGTAAGTACCTTCGCTACCCCATTTGCAAGACGTTTACAGATTGAGATATCCCCTGTAAGAGAAATACGTAGTATAGCATTAGCATATACTCTTGTATATAATATATTAATATCTTCTCTATCTATAGTATTAGTTTCCTTATTTATTACTTTAGCAAGGCTTAAATATAAATATATCAAGATCACAAAAGGCTTACCACAGGGTATATAAGGATAACTTGATCATGATACCTAGAATATAACCAAAGTCATATTACCTTATACCACAAAGTTAATTTCTGAAACCCAAGCTATTTATACGCAAATATAAGTATAATGGTTATATTTTAATTATCAAAAGTCTGGCAAAGTATGAGTGCAATTCTCCTTAAGGGAATCGACCCTTGTCCTCCGACTGAAAATCGGATGTCCTGCCATTGAACGAAAGAGCTGGTCTTAAGTAGAATCGAACTACTACTTAAGCTTATGAGCACACGTTTTTCCACTAAACTATAAGACCTTATACAAGTAGTCGTTCACTTAATTGTATATGAAATTCTTTTGCGCTCTAAAACAGCCTAAAATGTAATATATTTGATCTTCTATAAATTTTCTAAGCTAATTGCCTTAGAAAGCTATATGCAAGTGATTAAGATCTCTTTTTACTAGCCTCCCATACATTCTAGTAGTACCTTTATTCTACTGTACTAAGAGTATGATTATATATATATCTATATCTAATAAATGGTATCTAGTAAATAATGACTATCTATCTATACAACATATTACTAGGTCTAAAATATGTTTATCACCTAGGAGAAATCATTACTTTTCACAAGTAGATTGAACTTACTACTACCAATAGTCTAAGAACTGTATATAAATATAATCCTAATTTTTATAAAGATAAGAATAGAATAGATATAAGTTTCATCAATAGCTAGAAATACTCCTGTATAGTGTATGGATATAATAGGGTCAAGTCTATAAAGATATAGTGTACCATAATGGTATAAAGGAATACTTGTATTTAGCGAATAAAGATATACATGGTATAAAAAGACACTAGGCTACCCTGTATGGTAAAGCATACATAGACTAATCATGATATCATTGCTAGAAAAGGATCTTGCATACAAGAAGTAAACTTTTCCATTATCAAGATTTCTCCCTTTATTATTACACTTTTCTTGTATATACTATATATCTTCATAATAGAAATACCATTGCTTTAATTTTCATACTTTTTAACAGATATTAGTACTACTTTATGTATACACATATAGCTAAAGTGAAGTATACTTACCAGGTTTAATAGACGCTCAATAAAATAGTTGAACTTAAATAACGTATAGCATAATAGGAAGTTATCCTTCCATAGGATACCCCGCATTATACCAAACTACCCTAAGTACTATAAGCTATTATTTAGGCTAAATGATTTATATAAAAGGTTATTCAAACGGGTTTGGTATATTATAATCTTTAGCTAGGGTAATACAGGTATATAAGATTACAGCTGTATTTAAAGCTTATCTAATACAAAGGCTAGTAATAACAGGTATAAGGATGATCTTTACTTTAGTATAATTAGCAGTAGGTAAGATAGCTATTATAAAAATAAGCATTCTTACAGTTAAGGTACACCATGTAAAGAAATAGCCAAAATAATGCTATAGGTAATACATATGTACTTAAGAGAATAATGTATGTATGGTTTAAGCACTATATTGAGTACAGCTCGAGTTAATACAAATGATACATTTACATTACAGGTTATCTATAAAGTGTAATGTATTTTCAATCTGGACAAATCAGGGGTCTGTTTACAAGCATATTAAGTATAAAAGTGATTTTCATACTAATACTTTAGACATACCAGGATAACTGTACAGTCCTAGAAAGATGTACAACATATTAAAGTATGCTATTTATGCTATAGTAGGGGTATCCTTAAATACTAGATCCTAAAATGGAACTATACTAGATTTTGTAACATTTAGACTATCCTTTTGTATACCTGCCGAGGAATATCCCACGATATCTTTTTCATACTTATGCATATACACCCGTATACATGTCTCTTCATGTCTGAAACTATACTTGCTTAGCCTGCTTATCATTTATAGCATAAGCATATATGCTACTTTTGCCATGATATTAGTGTCAACTTGTAAACAACTCTCTGCTGTATTTATGGTAAATAGCTGATACTCTTAAATCTGTTGAAGTCTTCTATATATATGCTAAATTTTACATTGAATATTCAAGCCAAAATTATGATAATTAAAATGAGTGGTGTTTTTAGGTTGACTTTTAACATGTGTAAAAGTGACTTTAGCTAGTGGTAGGATTAATCTCCTCATTTCTGAAAAAGGTACATTATTACCACCTGGGTGACAGTCATGTCATTGCTTGTATAGAGAGGATACTGGATATACTAGACTATCGAAATATACACCCTATCTATACGGATGCTGATATCATAACTAGCGTTTTGTCCATATACCCCTATGTATATCATTAGCTCGCCTTATACTTTAGGTAAGAATCTTTATATATCTTATAAGACATGTAAGGTATTTACAGATTGGAAGAACTATGTAACTAAATATGATGAAAATGTATATTAAGTAGATTTCAAGGCTATATGGAAGGTAATGCAATGAATCAGGCTAGATCTAGCTGTAATGGAAGGATCATATATACTGCTTATAGCAAATCATCTATATAATAATCAAAGTTAGCAGAATTACACATTAGGCATACTATTATTTGTCTCCTTGGAGACTATATACTACAAAAGTATCATGATACATAGATACCTACATATTCAAGAAAAATGTGACCACAGGAATAAACAGTTCACCAAGTAGAGATATGTGATCAAACTGCTAAAAATGAGTAATACTAGTCATAGTGTAAATTAATAGAGATCTGATAACCCGTATCCTGTTATTCCGTATAGCCATTGGTATAAGTAATAAGACTACTTATATACAAGAAATATCTTATATTATCAAATATTACTATTATAATACCTTGACTATATTAAGTCTGATAGGTCTACTATACGGTATTTACTAAGCTTCTTTAATTACTAAAAGGTATAACTAGATGAACTGAAACTCTTTTTAGAGCTATGGCTTGGCTAATATAAAGAGAATGGTAAAAAGTATCTTTCTTACATGAAATTAGCTAGTAATATACGTATGCTCCCAGCTTAAGATAAGCTTCCTTGTCATCATACAGCTGTTAAACATAAACAAGAGAATGAAGCATAACCATTAAATAATGACTAGAAGATAGAATGGTTATATAAAAAGGGTCACTGATCTTAAACCTGTAAAAAAGCCTGTAATATGAGAGAATCTAGTATTTTAAAGCTAGAAAATACTTTAGTTAAGATAACCTATTTACTCAGTGAATATAGTCCTTCCCATATCGACTCATCGTCGAATGTTAGCTAGTACCTAGCATGGTACATCTTTCTATCTCAGCGAACTCAATGATCTATTTAAATAATTACAAAGCATTGGCATTAGGAGTAACCATTCAATATAAACACTATTTTATACCCTAATATTAGAGCTACAGAGTTAAACAAGAAAGATTATTGGGTAGATATTTACTAAGCTGATGATGTAGATGGTATATAGACAGCTATACGCCTGATATCGATGTCATCTAGCTAGTTGGATAGCTATAGTTTGTAGTGTGATATTATTGCCCGCTATTGGTGGTATAGAGGAGGATTTACACCTACCATTATTTTTACATGGATATCTTGATTAATAACAGGCAAACTGACATAAGTTACATCTTTTGCTGTTCTATTTAATGAAAGTAATATCTTTAGTATAGCATTAAATAGATGTAAAAGCTTTATCCAGTGGACTGTATGTATACAAGCAGGTCTAGCATTACACCTAATCCATAATCCCCATATGGATGACACCAGTATTTGATGAAGATCACTGTAGGGAGATCATGGCAAAGAAATATGGTGTATTATTGATAAATATGTCACAACACGTACACTATAGCGATTTTGTCCAATTCCATGTTATTTGAGATATCATAAAGCTTTAAAGGACTTATTGTAGAGTAAATTACACCCGTGATCCACCTAGTCCTATTATGGAAAAATAAAGGTCTATGACACCATAGTAGTAGTAGTATACCTGGGTATCATAAAGAAAGTGTGATCTAAGCTGGATCCAATGATGCTAGGTGACAGTATACACAACAGTAATTAATGTTTGTTATTTCAAGGTGAAGAGTTTATACAGCTTTGTGTCCTTTTAATAATAAACATCTTTATTAGGGTCATCTGATTTCCTGTTAACCTTTATTTCTCTCTCTTTATCTACTACTTTATATACTTATCCACTTTTATTACATACTAAAACGATTCCAGGGTATTCTCCTACACATAAATATATACCTTGTTTGTAGAATGATACAGGGAATATATGCTATATTATTTAAAGGATAAAATTATACTATCAAGATATGCTTTATCCTAATATTTATTCAACCAGATAAGTATACCTATAAGGTAAGCAGTAAATTACTCTTTTATGCAAGTAACTTACTGTATACACTATCACCTTCTTCTTGCATTAATATACCTAATATTTATAGCTGATTGAGCAAATAAGTGTACTTAATCTATATGGTAATCATAAATCATTATTTTTATGAAAAGGCATACAATCAATATTCCACAATGTAACTATGCTGTATGGATAAATCTATGAAGAAAAAACACCATATTTAATAAAATTGTATGCTTATAACAGCTATATACAATTATTGTATGTCAATTTGACAGTGGATAGTTGGTACCCTTGTAATAGGATAAAACGCATCCATTTATTCATAGTTAAGGTGTATCTTTTAATGCTATGCTATGCTTTAGCACAAAAAGTACTTGCAGGGTAGATATATATACACTTTTGACCATATAGCTGATATAGTTATTGATAGTGGCCAGTGGTCAAGACAACGAGCTTAAAGATAGCAATCAGCTTTACACACTATGGGTAATACCAGGATATAGGATAAGAATACCTTTCAAATAAGTGCTATACTAAATAAAGATAATAAATTAGCTGTGAAAAGTATTATTGCTCTGATAGATGTACCTACCAGTATTATATAGGTATTGCAGAATATCCTTTTACAAGATAAGCATATCTCTAGCGTGTACTGTATGCTGATATACATGATAGCAATATAGTTTCATTAATCTTAAAGAGAGAGAGGAATAAGTAATTCTTGTATGATTGATATAAGGATGGTAAAGCTAACTAAGGAAATAATAGCTGTTTTACAAGTGACTCAACCAAATCACTTTGCAACTATATAAATGTAGAAAAGATAATATAATTATTGACGTATGCAAGATAGCAATGGCTACCAGGTAAATACTACACTATGGATGTTTTATCTAGCAAAATCATTATTTCTTGGATCTGGTATGTACATAGTCAGGTATTAGCTATAATTGACCCAAAATAAAAGCTCCTGTATATATGTATACAGGTTATCTTCATTGGGGTGAAAAGAGAATAACTATTTGATAGAGTAATTATTGTATATTCTCCGCGGTGATGGCTAAGCATATAAAATATCTCCCCATATTGCATTTATGCTGTTTCGTGTATGGGTGGTATATACAAATAGTAAGAATTTTATCAAAATGGGCTCTTGCTGTATATCGCTTGACACTTTCTAAGATGTAAGAGAATTCTTTCTTTGCTTAGTATGATAATTGTACTATTAAACACTAAAGTATTGATTATTGCTCCATAATAACCCTTCTGACATGGTTTCTCAGGATAATCACTTATAGGTGTGCCTATAAGCGTAAGATTAAGCATATTTCTAAATATATCTATATTAGCCTAATTATATGATGATATAGTGCACTTGTAGTATCCCCCAAATGTAAGACTATATCTATATATAGATTATACAGAGGTCAAAGGTTTAAATATAAAGTATCTTTGCAAAACCCTTTTAGTATAATATTTCCCGCAAAAGATCTATCTGGCGTTAGCAGCGGTGATCACCCACTATACGGAAAAAGATATTGTGTGCTTTAGCACTAGCTCAATACAGCATAAAAAGGAGTGTATCTGGACAATCTCATAAAGGTATTCTTCCTCATCATTACTTTGTGTAGATAAAGACTTGTAACTTAATACTGTCCAAATTTCATTTATAGCGAGAAGAATTCCAGTAAAGGTGCAAAACTGTTATTTTAGCATTTTATGGAAGCAAAAATACATCTGCTAGGTTCTCTTCTCAATCTTAATCTCAAGCTAGGCTTGTTGATAGTAAAAAGAAGGATTACCTACACCTACAGTTAGCCATACAGGATAAATACCCACCAAAACATCAGATTGCACAGACACGATTGATATCTCTACCCGGGATTAACATACCCAAGGGGTTGACCCAATTAGTCATGATGGATTCTTTTTACCATGAAAGACTTTCTGTTGTATACACCCTATTCCATGTACCAATAGACATACGAGGTTTCACTTTGGATATATTGTAATAAATATCAAGAGATCTGCCTGATACTGGGATAATATAGGCTAGCTCAAGGTATCCTATATATGATAGCAATATGTTATCCTCAGATGGTCTGTAACATTGCTGAATTTAAGCTCTACAAACAATAATACGTGAGCTTTTATCAAAAAGGACCTGTAATAATGAACTAGTTCAAATTGGAAACTATTGATTTTATATAATATATACATGTATACTTTAGCATACGTGTATTATATCAAAACCTGGTTGTTCCATTTGGTGTAAAGCTATCTTATATACTATATATTTGGTAATGCTAAAAATAAAAGAGCATATACAGTAAAAAGTATAGTTGTCTAGTATCACAAAGGCCAATTAGATGCAAGAAATAATAATCCTAGTTTATTGTGTACAAGCAATAATATTGCATAAAAGTGCTGACAGAAAGAATACCTTTACCAAGATATGACAATGGTGGTATAGTGGAAACTATCTATATTTCTACCCTACAGGCAAGATAATAGATCCAGGCATCCAAGATGCCCTTATGCTGCTGATCAGTACTACATCTAATGCTTGCGTCGTGGATATATCTTTATACCTAGTAGGTAGTAATACTTCTCTGTTGAAGGATGGAATACTTATAAAAATAGTAGTTATACATATATCACATATACAAGCAGTAAATCCAAGATATATTGGTATTGAGAAAATGACTACTATAGCGTATATGGCGATACAGTCTACAATAATAAATAAAATAGCATGATAACTTGTCTAGCGAGCTGATACCATTATTTTGCAGGGTGATACACTTTACAGAAGGTATTGTTTTGACAGAGATTATTTTAGCATATATATATATAGTGACAAATTCTATGTATTACCTTGTACATCGAATGTCTCATCTTATTAGACTTTAATATAGTGTCCAATATTACTACTATACTTGATATATGGTACCCTGATTTCTTGAGATAGAGATAGATAGATGCTTTAGCTGTGTGAATAAGAAGAAATCTTACTTATTCCTAGTAGCATTATAGATATCTTATAAAGTTGTTTAAAATATACGTATCCTCTGGAATATACTTAAGTATTCCACGACCTGTTTAGTGAGCATGCAATATAGGCAATAATACTACCAATATCAGATATTGTCATCAGCATAAAGATAAAAGCTTGTTTTTATACTAATATTTGTCAAAATAGTATAAATCAAAGGATAATCATCAAAGTACATGTTTTTACTCCTAGCGTACGCTTTATCAGTGTACCAAGCAAAAAGCGTATTTTATAGACAAAGATGGATTTAACCCTACTAGAGGTCTCATATTATCTATGCTAGGTTATAGCATACTGTATGCTGGTATAGCTAATATCATTCATTAAATGATTAAGATCTCTTGTGATCAGCAAGCTATAAAACAGTATATACTATAGTATACCTGTAAAATTTAGAGAGATTAATTTCACTAAGAGGCCAAAACTTACACTAGTATTTATAAATATCTAGCATATGGTGATATTTACATTCGCTGTCATATTTAATACATAGAATCTATTTATGTACCACCTCCTATAACAACAGATATTAGACCTATTACCAACTGGCAAGGATAAAACTATTGAATCAAGGTATAGGATTAGATTTATACGGTATCTATAGCTAAAATATATCTTATATTGTACTATATTTAAAATAAGTTAAAGTATACAAGCCTTCAAGGGTAATAATAGATATCTTCTACAATTATATATAAATACACAGAAATGATTCTTGAATAGGTGACCATATGATAATACTCGCTGGATAGTTATAGTTCTCTAAAATAGAGTAACAATAACTTCTCCTATACTAGTCAAGCAATAGCTTATTCTCCCACCATACACTTCTGCATCATCCCTGTATATATACCATACGGGTGTAACATTAATACCAAGCGAAAGTATACTTACTCCTAAATATCCTTGGGTACAGGTCTATTCAAGTAAATTAGCTATTTTCACTATTAATAGTACAATTTAGTCTAAATATACCACTTTATTTGCTAATAAGATACAAACACTAGAATTAGATATATTTTAAACGATCTCAACAAAGAGATTCCAGGTATCTGTAAAAGGATACGATATGTGTATATTTATCAGTATCTGTATCACAATAGGATCATCACCTATTTTATAGCCATAAATAGCAACTATTTGGTTAGTTTTCTTGCACAGCTAGTATATACATAGCAACAAAAGAGGTCATATATCCAGCTTATTCCCTTTTTATCTATAAAACTAGTAGCAGGTACTCTTTGTAGGATGAAACAGTATACTATGTGGATAACATGATCTTTGATATAATTTCTGGTACTTGTATATCATAGCTAAGCTGTAACGCTTTACATTAGCTAAATAAGGAGATTATGTCCCTAATGAAGTATATATATATAGTTAGTTATGTAAATACTCTACAGTAGATTTATCTTATCCGTAGTAAAGATATACTTGGTATGCTTATTTTTAAGAGAACCTATACCTATCATATGAATAGTCTAATTACATGTACCCAAATATAGCCTACTAGATAAAGAACTATATTATCGCTGGAGACAAAGCAGGTACTTATACGTGTACCTACCCATTATTTATTGCTATCCAATATCCAAGATCTTCTGTAAGTATATGGTTAACTATATTATCTTACTCTATGCTAATATAAAATAACCATTATATAAATAGTCTGCCTGCAAAGTATCTCAAGGAGCTCTTTTAGCTTTTCTATTCCTAAAATTTCTTCACAGATTCCTTCATGGCGTATGCTTGTAATACCCCTAAGACATCCATATACACATATTCTTTATCTGGTCATCTGTAATGCTTACCTTACCCTTCATAGGTATATACCTGCTTAGCGTGTCTTCTACACATGATATAAGGATACATCTACTTATTTATGGCATAGCTATACCTTATTATCTTATCTTATCTTGCATCTGTATATATATATTCTTATATACCTGTAGTATTTACTTTGTTTCTCTAATACGAGCTATTTATATACAGCATATACCTGTGTTTATACTATCTTGTATATATATATATCATATAGGCCTACTTACTTACTTACCTCATCTTTTATAATATCTGCTTTATATGCCAATAGGTACGTATCATAGATATATATCTATATTCTTTCTATAATAGGAAATATTCCTATCGTGTACATTCTGATATAGCTATATGTATACGTGCTTACCTTATCCATTTATATTATATCTTATCTGCTGACGTGTTTAACATACCTCCTGGGTATATTATAGATACTTATATTGTACTCTGTATGCATCATGTAGATGTAGGTATACGTACCTGTACGTAGATGGCATAATAGAGGTATCCTCTATCTCTAAGCCATAGATAAACAGCGTAATTTAAAGATAGATATATGCCAGGCATCTTCTATAGAAATACTTTAGTATCTATTTACAAGTTTATGTATAAAGGATCTTAAGTACTAATTTGCAGGCTTATCAAAAACTACCAATAGATAACTTCGGTTACCCTATGCTAGTGAGCCTTTTATCATCCTAGGAGTGATGTCAAGACCTATATTCTACCTTTAATAAAGGATACCATAGGTATATGCATGCTCAGCTTAATGAAAATGTCCAAAAGTCTCTTAATAAAGAATATAACATATAAAATCGACTAAATTCAGGTATACAATATATTACGTTAAAGTATAGCGATAGCAGGGTGATAATTGCGTATATGACTTTCAATGATCAAAATAATGTCAAGTTATAGCGTGAAACCAGTTATACAGATAATAAGGCTAATCTTATACACTGTTATTCTCGCAAGCTTAGTTGATAGTACTACTCGTGAAAGCCTCAAAAGGAGATAGATTGTAAGGTAAAGGAAAGAGGGTATACAAAAGTACAAGATTATGTTAAGAATAATAGTAAAGAGAAAAGATCTGTTTGCATAGAGAATCTAGTATGCCAGATACAGGTACCCTTATACACAATTATTCTCAATTTTACCCCAAGGTACAGCATATCCACTTAACCGTTTAAATATTACCATTGTTTATGATTTATTAAACTTTACAATATTACTCCCTCCTACATGATATCATCGAGGAGACCCTACTGATCTCAGACATCTTAAGTTAAGTAGTGTGTATGACTAATATACTACTAATATTAGCTGAGAGTAACAGGAGGGATAATAGCATATGGATAAAACATCAGTTTTATCCCTAATTCACTTTTTAAAGACTTTTGATGAAGCAAGATATTTCTGTCAGCATGCTCCTACATCATACCTATACAGACAAGAAAAGGGTATCTTATTCATCATATTACTAGCAAATGCATCCCCTTATCTGCCAACTCTATTTGTAATAGCGCTATTATTAGCTTGCTCTTACTCAACAGAACTTGCTATTTATAGCTCTTAAATAATTTATGCCAGACAAGTAGACATTTCTTATGCATATTGAGCAAGCTATACTTTATATTAGTATAAGTTAATATATTGTAGCTGTTTATATGATAATAGTGTATGACAAGTAGGTAGTGATGATATTATATACCAGCCCCTCCATTAAACTACCATTGCTCATATCTTTATCTTACCCCTGGAAATCTTTAAACAAATAGAATTCACTATAACTTTGATTCTAAGGTTACACTGTACCGCTTTGCTTAAAGGACAACAATATGCTTCAGGTTTCTTTATTTTTCATGCTATATATGAATTACATGTATTTTTATCATTTTAAAGCATTGTTTGATATTTACCTAATGGTATGTTACTTCTGCTAAAATATACTTAAAATAAGCTACCCATTATTCTGCCTAGTTATCTCACAAAACTATGTTAACACGCCTGTATTATGAAAAGAATCAAAATGAAGTATCTTAGACATGGATATTTCTGCCAATTTGTTGTATGCAAGAAGGTATTTGTGATAAGTCAAATCTTGTGACTATTTAGTACAGGTATCCTTACGTATGGTACACGTAATCTTATTACTATGAGTTCAGCTAGGAGTATTCTAGGAATACTTTTCTATCAAATACACTCAATATATTGACTATACAGTTTAAGGGACTGAAAACAGGCTAGATAGTAAGATGATAGTACTAATAGTGTCAGCTGACACTTTATATTCAACCGTAGGACTACTAGTGGCATACAAGTCTTTGTATAAAGTGACTTAGTTCAAAAAGAATAAGTGTTTAATAGCAAGTCTCTATTTCTTGGTTACTTTTGTGCAAAGATGCCTCTTATGCCATTTACATGTTTATAGATACAGTAAATGCTTCGTCCATTATTGCGTTTCTGATGTTCTATTTTTGATTTTCTCGCTTTAGTATTAATAGTATAGGGACGTATCTTACTTACAGCAAAAAAATAATTTTGCTTTGCAAAGGTATACACATAGGGGCACTTTATAGTTTCCTTGTATATGTGGTCTCACTATTAATTAGATTTTGCGCGATATTGCAAAGCCACACTCCTTGTATTTTACAAGTATAATATTGATCATATAACAGGAAATTTTTAAATTTCTCTATATATTTATTATAATTTTTTTCTTGTTTGTATAGTTAATAGACAAGAAGTACTTAAGAACAACATCGAGTACCCAATCATAGTATTGTTCTCTATGCTTGGCTCAATTATATTAATAATTCAACAGATTTATTTATATGGTTTCTCGGTATGAAATACAGTCTTCTGTTTCTATACACTTGCAGGTTATGTACTAATCGATCATACCTTCAAACGAAGCAGGATTAAAATATTTCTATTTGGCTCTATAGCAGTTCTCTTTATCTATTTGGTACATCTAGATTTATCTATTCTTTGGAACGATAGAGTTCAATGCTATATAGCATTATCCTATTTTCTTTAGAAAACACTATATTTTCCAAGTAGTATAATATTTATTCTTATGGTTTGTTTTTTAAACTGGGTGTAGCACATTCCACTTCTGGTTGCCTTTAGTTATGGTTATTCTTCCTCAATGTTACATATCTCTTTATATTTTGCCAAAGATCCTTTACTCTATCTCTTGTACAAGTTACTTCTTTAAGTTTGCAAGTATTTTATACTACCAATTCTGCTATCTTATTTATAGGAACACTATTTGCTTTAAGGAAACTAATTTAAAGTGTTTTTTGCCTACAGTTCATTGCGAACTCTGCTTTGTTTCTCTTACAGCGCTTAGTAAACAACTTACTCATATTATAGCCTTATTTCTATTTGTTTGCTTATAATATCTGTTAACAATAGATTTATTCCTATTTATTTTTAAAAAGGTTGATCAAACCGCAGCCTTTACTAACTAAGGGATTTAATATCTTAAAAAAAAGTAATCCTTACTCGCTGCTTTTTATACACTTATGATAGCTCGTTAGCTGGAATACCACTCTTTTAGGCTTTTTTTCTAAGCTTTTTATCTTATATCAGCCTTATAGCTTCCTCTTATATATTAATATTTTTGTATTGCTTTGTACTATAATAAGCACGTATTACTACTGCAGGTTATTAAGATATTATATTTTTCTTTTCATTGAAATATGCTTTTATAAGGAATTACCTTTAATACCTGCTTATTTGTTAGTATATTTTCTCTAATAGCCTCTTCTTTTGTGCTCCCCTACATTTGTATATACGATATAAGCATAATATGACTTACTGTCATATATATAAGCAATGCTTATGCTATAAAATATATTTAGCTTTAGCATAACAAGTTTATACAGTATGCTATAGTCATTCTACCTATGTATAACCATAACATTTATTTTGCATGGTAGAAATAGAGTAACTAGCTCTATGTATATAGAGCGAATATAGAAAGCATACTAATATATTCAATGTCCTTTTTATAGACAAGATTATACACACCTATATATACAATAGAGTGTAAATACTGAAATACTGGGTGAGAGTTACTATATTGAAATAATTGGCTCTATCAGCAACACCAGTAATAGTATAGTGTGTAGAACTGTAAATAAATAATAATAATAACAGTACTATCTATATATATATGCTGGTCACGTATACTGGCTATGTACATACAGCACACTATTTTAATACGTATGATATATCCTTTGTACCTCAAAGATAGTTAGTATGTAATACCATTACCTTTTAACAGGAGTAATAATACATTATACTAAGTCAAGGTTACCTTTCATACTATAGTAATTAAGTAGCTTATGTGTAAAAGAACTATACTCTAATAAGTCTTTGTTTTAAGCTCGTGGATTATTTACTCATTTTTATATGCGATTAGTGTTATATAGATAATAGCATGGTTTAGCTAATATTGCTTGAAGACTTAATATTTATCATTACAGCAATATACAACAAGAGGTCTACCTTGATAATTAGGCTAAATGAACCGTACCAATGACCTCCACCACTAAGGGTGACCAGGGTAAAGAATACTCTCTCAAATATGGTATACTTTTGGATATGATATATAGCGTAGATATATATTACTTTGTTATCTTACTTGCATAATCAGACCATAAATGTACTTTTAATGGATTAGTAAGGATATCCTGTCCATTACTCTCTCTGCAACACGATATCTATATAGGGAATATCCTTTTACGCTTATTCGATTACAACCAGTATTAGTCAAGATATCATCCTTTAGCAAATCTTGATCAGGGTATACACACCATACGGCAGTGCACCATAATATTCATCAAGTAGGGACACATTATCCAGCTATATAATACACTCTTTACTATTACAGCATGAATAAATAGAATGATAGCGATGCCTCCTTTATAAGAGTGATACTAATATATATATATACATTCAACGATATAGACAGCAGAATTCCATCCTATTATATGCAGTAGAAACAACAATATTACAATCAAAGAGGTATATTTAAGACTTTTAATAGAGAAACTGTTATGTGTATACGAGCTATACAGGTGACAAGAGATCATTATACTATACTCTACTAATTTTTCTCTTATAGGAAGAAAAAGAGCAGCTTTTGGCTATATTATTGCATTCCTCTAAGCTGTTATCTTATCAGTTCAATTCATGCAATACATTATAACTAAGTATCATTATTAATAGTAAACAAAATTGCCTATTCTATGTAATGAAGCATGTTACCAAACTATTCGCCTAAATGTTGATGGTTACCTTTATACAAGCTATCTGTACCACAAATCCCTATCTGGCTCTTTGTATGATCCTTCAAGATCACGCTGAAAAAGCTATTAAAATAACATGCTTAATTTTAAGTCTGTAAAACAGCTACTGTCTGTAATAGTATAACTGTAAGTGTACAAGGGTACTCTATATTATATGCCTCAGAGCTTCATTGTATGTATATACACATAACATATCTAACCTTGTAGCAGACTTTACACTAGCTCTAAGCTTTTATCCTTTGAAATAGTTTTTGTACACAATATATATATGTATATTTATGCTGGCTCATATGTACTGGCAGTACGTATAAAAAACAACTTATTTAAATGTATACGCTTGTATAATATAAAATCTTTGATTCGCACAGCACAGAGCTTAAATCATCAATATAAAGTCTCAAATTGCACGGTATTCTAGAGATTACCTCTGGGGCTACTCTCTTTATGCAATAGTTGATGCTATACCTATTTAGTCTTTTACCTCCGCATCTTTTTGCAGCATTTACTCATCTAAAAAGAATATGTGTAAGTGTATAATTATAGCGCTATATCTATATCTAACCTTAGTAGTAGTAAAGCAGTTATGATCAATTACTGCAAGCGTTAACTTAGAGCTAAGAATAAGTGTGAGTTACTCATTTTCATGACATATTAGTATTTCCTGGTATATATATACAATTAAAACCAGTTCAACGAGCCTAAATATCTCAGTTATTGCTATAGCACAGTGATTTTTGTCAAAACTATGGTAACCCGAGTTAATGTATCACATATTAGCTGAAATGTATCCAAAAGACAACTAATTGCTTATCCTAATATATCATTGCTAAAAGAGTTCATTAAGTCTTAAAATACGCTATAAATGCTCTTTTGACATTCAACATATGAAAGATTGATAAACTTACGACTAAGACATATATCCATACCCAACATACCAAATACCCTAAATATGCCATCACTATCGCCCAGATTATGGAGAGAGTCTTTTAGCCCTATATTTACTTAGCTTATCTGCATATTTTCCAGAGTATAATTAGGACTATCCAAAAAGCGAGTAATATCTACTGCTAGAGGTATAGATCATAAGAATCCTCTTCCAAAAGGATATAGTCTTCTTTTAGCTATATCTATATCTAATGCAGCACGTTCATCATACTTATTCAATAAATCTCTTTTAAAATAGCAAATAGATTTGATTATATCAGGATTCCTTCTACATGGTCTGTATATGACTTAAGTTCAACAATATCCATTATCCATAACCTTCTGATACCCTTCATATGGCATATTTTTGTATTTCTTCTACATAATATCACTTAGCAGAATAGTTAATATATTCTTAAGTTTCTTACCACATATATATATATAATATTTCGGAACTATTAGGATTAGTTTAATATATGCATAATTATACTAAAAGATATCTATAATAGTAAAAGAAACAGCCTAGGAATAAAAAAGCCTATTAAATACACAAATAAGCCTCCATTTGGAGGCTTGTTATGTAAGGTAGCATCTTACCATTCAAATGTAGAAAGGTTTTAAAGGCTTTATTTCCACCCAACATCTTATCTAAGATATAAATATACGCTTATATAAGATATTTTTCCTTAGCCTCATTGAAATACTGCTTGCTCTATTTTTTGCTATGTTTAGGCTCAAATTCTTCTTTATAAAGTATAGTATGACTACAGCTATTCATATCACCAAAGGTTAATCCTTCTTTTGAATAAATACTTATAGTATAAGCAGCCTTTGAAAGAGGAAGTATGTCTACTTTAACCCTTTCTATAAGAATACTATGAACTTATCCAGAATAAGTGACAATGGTAGCACCCTTTTGCTGGTCCAAATCAATAGTATAACAAAGATGTTTGTTGCTGATAATAACAGAGTTTAAACAATATTGTGATTTATCCTTATTATCGCTAAAAGCGTGCTTTGAATCTAAAAAGATGTTATAGTCAGACCGTGATGTAAAGAAGCTGAGATTAAATGTTATCTTTGATATCAGTCAAAAAAGAGATTTGGTAGATGCGGATGTTCAGGTAACAGCAAGACAGTATGTTAATTCTTTAATCATACTAACCCCTAAAATTAGAGAGATAAGCTAACAGGTCTCTATACAATCTAAGCCACGTATACTATATTCTTCTTTAAGCACTCTTATGAAGGTTGTAAGAGATAGCTTGCTAGCTGTGTGAATCTTAGATAATAGTACCAAGAAATACGTTAAGTATTAATTCTTTCAATTGCACCATTCCTGTATGTCTAGCAGGTAAAATAAGTGTCAATTTTAGCTAAAAGATACTTTTCTTGATCATATTTAATCAATCGCTTGATCCTTAAGAAAGGTCACATTTAGCCATATCATATATGTTGACAATCTCGACAATAGTGATATTCAGCATCTATTTGCTATACCCTTATTAAAGTGTCTCTAAATAGAGAAAATAGGTATTTACTTTAATATTATAGTATGCTTAATACTTATACGTAACACTATCTTATAATATAATATACTATTCTATACTAAGCCCATCCTCTATCGGGGATAATTATGTCAATATCCATACCCATATCTATTACATGCAAGTATTTTCTTCGCTTGATTTAATAAGGCTATGTAGATCTTTCAATCCGTTATACCTAAGCTTATATTGCCTGGTCTTTTGAGAAGCTAATGATGACTAGCAGCCTTAGAATAGGAACAGCTATAACTATATCATTTACAGGCAGTTATATTTATAGTACAGGGAGAATAGTAGGTGTAATGTCTCTAGAGAACCTAAAGGCTTTTTATCAAAGTAAGTATAAGGATGATTTCTTCTATAAGAGTATGCATAAAGACATAGCTATAGGCAAAAGTACAACCTAGACAAGTTATTCTAATAGGATAATACCCAAAACTACAAAATGAGTCTTTATAGCAGGTATCTCCAAGATATACTCTTATATGATGTCTATTAGAGTAACCCTACATGAGAAACCATCAGTATGTAATGTAAGGTCCATATTTCACTTGCTTCACTCATTGCTATCCTCTCAGGTCACTGAATATTTCATGTGTAATAGGACGCTTATTCTATACAAGATCCATCCTAGATCCTCTACCATATCTTTAAGTATACCTGTAACTCTCTATGTTCTCACAGCTCTTATGAATAAGCGTAATTGTGGCAACTCTAGTATGGGTATGAGTATCCATAGTTTATCTATCCCTACTGCTTTTAACATCCCATCTAGCACTAACTGTAGTATCTTCTGTTTACTTACTCTATGCTCATCACTGGCATCCCTTGGTATACTCATACCTCACGGTTAAACTTGGGTAGCAGATATGTCATTTTTGATCTTATCTACTTGGTCAGTCATGACTATTTTCTCAGATGGAGATTTATCCTTTAGACTATCCCTATCTCTTCTTTGGAGTGTAACTTTAGGGGTAGTATTGTTACCTGATACCTTTTTATCGATAGCCTTGGCTATCTCCCTGCTGGCATCCTTCTTTCAAGATATTGTGTAATTTTGTCTAACTTAGAGTAAATTGGGTATCTTACAGGATTACTGGGATCAATTTACTTATTACCTTATTCTTCCTATTTGGCATCTTTTTCATGGTTCATAGGCTTTGCCGTGGTATTACTTTCTGTTTGCTTTCTCGGAGTATCCTGTAATGTTGTTGGCCTTCTTTATTACTATTTTATTAAGTTTGCCTCCACATAGATTATTGCTTCTTTGATAGTACTTCTGGTATTGGTGGAAAAATTAGCTGGCTTGCTGTATTATATATACTCGTAGCACTATCAGTACCAGGAGTGGGCTATATAATCCATCTATGCCATAGGAATTTTGATTCATCGCTATGTGTATCAAGAGTAATACCTTAGTTTGTAATCTCTCCTTAATTAATATGATTTATTATGTTTCTTGGCTCGCAGATGATATGTGCGTCTATTCCGTGGATATATAGCAAGTTTAGCATTGTCCTGATTTGATCTGGATCATCTATGCCATGATCATACATACGCATTATATGAAATTTATATGTTCCATAGAAGGTCTTCTTGTTATGACAGGTATCCTCTATTCTCTTTATAAAGGATCTTCCTTCCAGGTACTTATATCCCATGTGTATCTTTATAACAGGTCTAAGGAATACCTAGATATTGGGTTTACTTGTAGCAAGGGGTTTTTATAAAGATATTATGTAGTATTCTGATTATTCGGAGTATCTAGGTCTCTTTTAAAGGTATAGTTATCCTTTGGTACAGGCTTAAGCCTATAGTGTATTTGTAGAGTATAATTATGATGTATATAGATATACGCAAGAATGAGAGTATTATTATGAGCACATACACGATCATATACACTTAACGAACAAGCAGTTTATCATTATCCTCATAAAGTACATCAAGAATCATTTTCTGCCAAGAATTCAAAGGATTATTATATCCAAGAGATTACTTATGCTTCATGTACCTGTAACCAGTATGTATAAAACTCTTACATTAGATGAGGAGAGGAATCTTGTAATAGTATATATACTATATGCTGTCATACCCATACATAGCCAAGATTAGCATTTTTCCATTTTCCTTTTGTTGAAGTAGATCGCTGAGTATAGCTATTTACATGCCACAATTTTCCTAATAGGGTCTCCTCGCTTTTCATATATAATGGAAGGGTATCTGTAGTTAGGTTCAAGACTCGTAATATGGATACAAGGGCATCCCATTACGTCTAAAATATACAACTTATTTCCTACAGTTACTCTATGTAGGGCTAAAGAAGTAATTTTTACCAGGAGAACCATATAATATTGGAAGACACTGCAGATAAGTAATTAGTCAATTTTTTAACATGATACAGGAGATATACATACAATGGTAACGTTTCAGTGTTCCAACCTTGCTTAGAGGTACAGCGAGATTCTATACTGTATTTAGAAAATATACGTACTTAATATTATATTACAAATAAATAAGCTAGTATTGTATTAAAGGAATAATTAGTTAACAGAGATACTTCTTTATTTATCCATAAACCCTGGCTAAGATGACTATACAAAAAATAAACGATAAATCATCTGTTACTTTAGTACGTACCATCAAAAAGGTATAAAATACTGCTATTATGTTTCATTAGCTATCCAAAATTAGAGATAGCCCCAAATTCACGCTATTTAAGGAATATCTTTATTAAATATACACATACCCTGCAAAAAGGTGCACTATCACTAGTACATAGTACTATCTCGGGCTATTACACATTCTGATAAGCTCTGCCTATACTTAATAAGTAAGACAAAATGAAACTGTTCATAGGATTACCCTAGGGTGAAAGGAGAGACTGTTTATTCTTATATCAACAAATATATGCCTGAATTATTACTATCAGTATAACAACTATAGCGAAATGTATAAAAGCTATACCTATACCACCTGTTGGTATATGCAAGATGCTAAACTTATCTATTGCAAGAGGGACATATCAAGAGTATTAAAAGTAATATGTATCGCACCATGACAAAGATGATATACTCTTGGACCAATTCGTGCTAATATAAATAACTTGACTAGGAGAGTATTTGCAAATATACCATATACATATTAAAGAAGTTCTAAATAGGTGTATCTATACTTATTTACTAATGAATATAATAAAATGTTGCTTTATAAGAAAAAAGAGCTTGTTTTGCTTAAAATCGTTATATATTATATATTTTTACCAAATACTTGATATTAGTGTATTATAAATATGGAACCAGTTACATTACTTAATGCAGCTACATGTCACATTATTCAAATGATAAAATAGGTGTATATTAGTATACACACACGAATGGAATACCCTAATAAGCATATACCTGTCTAGTTTAAGCGTAAACTAATAGCTTACACTGTTATAGGATACAAAGGCATTAAAAGCTCTTATTTTGTCTATGATGATGATGATTATTAAATTATTCTTCCATTTGCTTAAATGAAAAGAGAGGATTATTTGGCAAGATCAGCTAGGAGGGGGATACTCGCTAGGATTTAATTATTGAAAATATACTTAACAGATGCTTACTACTATAATCTATTGGCGAAAGCTTACCAATGACCAACTAAAAGAACATGTTATCAAAGTCTACTTCCTAAAGGATTCGCTTAACAAACGGTTTAATATAACCGCATTAAATGTAAGCGCGTAACTTTATGCTTTCATACTGTCAAGTTTTAATAAAGAAAGATAACCACTCTAAATACAACCTCTGAAAATACATCCAAAGACTCCCACAATATCATAAGGAACATCTCGTAGGACATGTTTGAAATGTCCAATTCCATAAAAAGTCTATTATTCTGCTAATTATATCTAAATGATAAGGCGTTTGACATAACGCCTGTCATGTAAGCGTAATGACGTAATCTTTGATATGGCGTACCATACTAAATTGTATACACGGGATAGAGATATTTACGATAACCTCACGGCGTTGCTGTACTAAAGTAGAATAACCCTTTACGTCGAGCATTCCAGATAAAAAGCTACCCATAAGAATCTAACATAAGTAGTTAGATCGAAGCATTATAATCAGTTAAAGAGTATAAATAATTAAGCAAGATTTGTAAAAGTTAGAAGACATTTGCAACCGGGCACGAAAAGCCTCATAGTTCGTTCCTCTAATCATAAACAATCTGACAAGAGAAAAGAATATGGGTTCAATACAGTGTCTGTGTATCTACCCATCAAATGTTACCGCTACTCTAATAGAAATTCATCTTCATAATCTGACTAATATCATTAAATAATCATATATCTCATCACATCAATACGCTTCATGGTTAAAGCATATTAACAGCGTATCTTTAACAAGAGTATTTGCATGAGTATAAAGTTATAGTCTCAGGGTGACATTATAAACAATCGTGGAAATCTTAAGTTGACTTTTTACCTATTATATTGCTAATCCGTAACGCTTTTTCATGACACCTGTGAGCTCCTATTCCTATACAAAAACAAAATGCAGGATTGATGTAAATCACTACTTAGGTATTAGGTATCCAGATAGCTATTAGTTCAGAGTCGATTAATTTCAAAAATATACAACATTATATTCTTACCATGGCCATGGTTATACTATAGCAGTCTATTTACTCTTTATACATGGCCTCGTTCCTTTCTAAATTCTTTATATACTGACATACAATCATACTCACATCTAGGATCAAAAGTATTGTTGAGAGTAACCTTAAAGTTTTCACTTTGGGGTAAATTAGCAAGATCAAGAGATATATCCTGATCAATGTCAATGACTTTGTGCCCATACAAAATAGCATCATAATATGTCCACTCTGTCATTCGAGACTCTATCGTCTCAAATGTAGAGTCATTTTCGAGTACATGTAATAAGCTACTTAGGTCCAACCATAATTGTCTATCTAAATCATGAATTTTACTTTGCGAGTTATCCTCGTATACATCACGTAACCGATGCCATAAAGGACACAGTTGCAAGAATGCAAGAAATTCGTCATTTGTTCTTTTCCTAATGCCAAATTCCTGTAAGGAGCAATCTCGTAAGGAGTCAAGCTGTCGCTTATTTAGCACAAGATACGCCTTAAGCAGATCTCTTATCTTATCTTTTTCTTTTTCTTCTTCGAACGTGTCCTCTTGTGTATCTTCAGCTAATTTGGCTAATGCTTTCTTATATTCATTTTCAAAGAACCTTGATTGCTCAAGGTCTACAATGACTGTATCTACTAATTCCTTTTCAAATTTGACATTGCACTTCATCCCTGATATAAGAGATATCAAATAGTGCATAGCATGGTACGCATTAAAAATGGCGTACCTATCACAATAATCCTCTCTAATAAGTTCTTTATCAGCTTCACTGGAGCTAGTCCACTCGATGTACTCTGCATTAAGTGTATCGTTAACTGTAGCATATTTGTCCTCCGTTTTACAGAATATGCTTCGAACAATAGCTAGATAAAAACCTGGCTCCATACTAGTTCGATGCGTATTCGTACGGCGAACTATATCATATGGATATGTCTCAGATTCTTCTCCATCCATAATCGTGATTATCTGATACGTTCCAAGACCTACGACATAACCAAATAAGTTTGTAAGCGGAAAATAAACTATTCGCCTACTTGTAGATTATCCAAGCCGAAATAAAAACCACTCCATCCTTGATTGATATACTTGTCCATGTTCTTTAGTGTAAATGTCTACAAGTTCTTAATTGGGTTAAAAAAGACAATAAAGTGTTTTTAAACTGATGAGTATTTCAAAAATCATGTTTTGAAAATGGATTTAAAGAGAAAGCTTATGCTTTGCATTAGTAAAATAAAAGATTAAGCATATAACGTATACCATTCACTCCATTATTATTGCTTGGTATAAGGATAGATAGCCAAAAGATGATTTATGACTGTGTTTTTAGTAACAATCGCTGTTTATTGCTCCATATATATATATAACAGGCTCTGAATAGTGCATGTACATACCTTTATTAGATAATATAGCACTATTTTTCTACTAAGTAATCTTTGCTTTAAATTTTACCAAATAGACTAAAAGATATTATTAGAAATACTCTATATATCTACGTATGTAGGAATAGCCCGTTATATTCTAAGCAGTAGGCCTAGAGGTGACTACAACTAGACAGAAGTGCTCCTTTCTGTACCATCTCACCATAAATACTACAGTATTCTTAAATATAACTAATTACTAATATTATAATAGAGTGCCTAGTAGATCTGCTGCTTGCAAGGCAACAATTTTAGCTAAGATGATAAGGATTGTAGCAATTATCTTTTTATAGGTGTACCATGACATGTCTGCTTATTAAAACATGCCTATACAAAATAATAGCGTGTTTAAGATATATTGATAAAAATATGCTGCATGTAAAGTATAATAGCATGTTTAAGATACTAATATGAAGATAGATATAGCATATTACTTTAAAAGGAATCAGTGTTACAAAAAGACACCTGGTTTAAAGATAAAGATGAGTATAAATGAGGAAAACCATGTAAGCTAGACTATTATCATATATAGCCCATATACATTTGCTTGGGATAATATATATACTTGAAAAATATACATAATCAATGGGTAATCCATAAAAGCATACAGAATATCTATACTTTATGCATAATATAAAGCTTAGTATTTCCTATTAAGAAATACAGTATGGTTAAATAAGATGTATCACCTTGTATAGCTACTAGAAAATTACACCATTAGGTAAGCTTTTTGAAGCCTAATAGCTAAAATGTGTGTACCTACTGGATAAGTACTATATAATTCATACACTTATATGAAATAAGCTAATTATTATACGTTTTCTCCTCTTTAAGCTGAAATGAGGACTACTGGTTTTCTTACCATATTGCTGACGGTAAAGTAATAATATCCTTCATCCTATCTAGATATGCTCAAAAGCTGGTATATAGTTACGTATATACTATAATACACATAAGTTGCCTTATTATAGAATATACTTTATCCTTTTGAGCAATATATCCTGTAAAAGAATTAAGGATATAGAATAAACGAGCTATGTCTATGTAAGACCTTTTTTTACATTAAAATAACATCAGCATATACTTTTACAACTCTCCTTTTATCAATACAGGATACTAATAGCATTATTATGCCTTATACAGGTTCCTAGTATAATAGTCTTTTAGTACTTGCTATTCCTTAGATTTACCTATATTACACATCATTAAAATGGATCCTTTTATTTCCTAAGAATCAGGATGATTATCATAGTACCTATATTCTATTTTTGAGTACGCCAATATTCGTGGTACTTGTCAATAATCTCTTTTAGAAGTAATCTTAGAGATGATATATGATACGCTTCCATTTATCCTTATTGGCGATAATATGTATACCTGCTACTAGCATATAGGCAGTAAATGTTATGCCATAAGAAATCATTGTAATATCGCTTTATTGCTTCATTTTTATATTAGTACGTACGTACACTGGTAATATAGCCTTTTCTTTCCTGAATATCCTTTATCTTGCCTGTATCATTATTACACTAAAATACTTATAGTTGATAGGAATACGAGTATGGGTATACTCTCATTACTAGACTAGCGTAGAATTGATTATAATTCTACAAGATAAAGTAACATAGGATACGTTACTAATACAAGCCCTATAATATTGTTAAAGCTAAATATTAAATTACTTCTTAGCTTTTTTCTTGAAGACTTGGATGCAGGCTTCTTGCTAGCTTCGAAGATTTCCTGATCTTTTTTTGGGTATTTTTCGCCTTTGCTTTTCTATCTTCTTTCATTATGCTCGCTATTGTGTAGATTTTCCTAGTTTTTTAGTTAACACAAATGACCTATTTTGTACCCATCATGTCTTCATTATCAGTATAGTGCGATAGTCTTACCATTATAAATGATACTTTCCTCCTATTAAAGAATCAAGATAGTTGATGATCGAATATCACACCAATAATAGGCTTATCCTGCATAGGAGAAGACTCATCTGTTACATAATAGAAGCAGAAGATTTACCGCTAAAGCAAGCTCAAAGGCAGTAAAGGTGGCCTCAATGTGAACAAATTTCAATTGTCTTCTAGTATAAGTATATGAGGGTATGATCAAATACAGTGCGACATTTAAAGTAATACGCCCTTTTTGTTCATAGGCTGTGAACCTCCTCGGTGCGACCTCCTAAAGGATGGTCACAGGATTCATACTACAAGGCCTAGTACGGGTCTTTTTCCTTGCGTCTTACAGCACCAGCACGCTTGTATGCTGAATAAAATGATTTTCATTACCATGATACCTAAGATGCTATAGCAAAGTATGAAATAACCCATCTCTCCTGATTTAGCTTAGTTAAAGCTTATCAGAATCCTTACGAATCAAATCAAAGAACATCCGCAGAGCGTTGAATCTAGTTGATAATTATGTAGTAAAACCCTGAGGCAAAATTGGCTAAGAACCAGAATCTCCATAGTTCATAGTGTTGGTGCCATATTACGAGGAGCTCTCCAGGATAGGTTTTGGCTGTGTTAATATATACATTAACATACCTATAGAAAGCATAACAGACTATAGGAGCTGTTCTATTAGATCGTGAATAGTTTGCAAACTATACCTATCTCGCCTGATATATAGTTCTATAGAATCAATGAAACGTATATACGTTTATTAAGATCACCGCACGAGGACAATTATTTGTCCTTTGACACACCACCTTTACTTGGAAGATGATAACATAATGTTGAGTAAGAGATTTTTCTTTAGTATACGTTTAAGCTTCTTGGAATAACTGAAAATTCTACTGTTATGTGTATTTAGGTATCTCATAAAGGCATTCTTGCAATTTTATTAGCTAACCTTCGCTTAGGCGCCTTCTTTGTTTTTTTAAAAATGCACGGTGACGCCGAGAACGAGTCTTTTTCGTCGTATAATCCTAGTACATTATGTCTTTTTTTTCTAAGCGAAACAGACGTTTAATTGAAAGTCAAAATATTTTGTCTTCTTCTCGATAGACACGTTGTTTGTGATAGCATCTGTCATTAATCTTCCGTCTTACTATTGCGTGATTTCAAATGTATGTTTTACGTTTTCGAGATAATGCTCAAAGGGACTTGATCGATTGCAGTATCTATACTTCTTGCAAAAGATCTCGAGCTTACCTTGATTGTTTAAACTATTATGAGTTCATCAACTAATAGCTCGGAAAACTGGAAGGAGATTATTTCGCTTTAAAGCAGCCAACGTAACCATTTAATACCGTAAAGGTAGATCGATTGTCACTATGGGTACAGGTAAAGTATAAAGCTTACCAGCAATATAACACGATGTAAAATAAAACAGGAGTTATATTTTCAAGCATCTATTAAAAAGTTAATAGGCGATCTATCTTGACCAGCCTATAGGTTCGCGTTAACCCTTGCTTTAACAATATTAATGTGCAAGTGCCATCTGATAGCACGTTCTTTATTACCCGTCGCTGAACAACCCTTTTAGTTTATTAATGGAAGTAGATGATCTGTAATGTTGTTTTAGTTACGGGGATCTCATATTATGTTAGAAATTCTTTGCTTAAGCGTTCTTTGATAATTTCAAAATAGTGGGAAGTTATAATTCTCTTCGTCAATTCTTCTGTAATGGCATAATAGGTAAAAGATTAGACTTACTTCTTCACGTTTAGAACTCTATTTGCAAGTCATTAACAAGAGTAACACGTTGCGTAAAGGGTTAGGATAGCAAATTTGCTACACGTTGGGCACGTTCTTTGTTTCAGGAGTAACAAGATCCTTTTTACCTCTGACATACAATAGTGAACGCCAGGCAATCACGAACACGTCCACCTCTACCATTACTTCACTATTTTTCTTGAGTTCATACCAAACCCAGGAATCTTTGCTATAAGTGTACCCCATTTGATAACTTACCTTCGTTATCTTGCGTTAGCTGAATTAGGCTTCTTGGTTTAATCACACCTACACCATACACGTACATATCTAAAAGGACTCCTTCAAAATGAGGTGTGAACTCCTAAATCTTTTTGTTTTTCGATACCATGCAAATATTGTGGGAATGTACCATAGGATAATGACCCACTAATTCTTAATCATCAACAGGCAAAAAGTACCTCCTACCTTATTACATACAAGGAAAGTCAAGCCTGTACTAAAAGTGTTATATTAACAAGATGATCATTTTTTAAAGTACCTTCATCTGGTTAACACAGGCAGATCTTGAATATACGTGTCCTTAACCATTTATTTTGGATTGTTTAAACTGGTAGTATCACATACCCACTAAAATCTTGCTTATATTGGTATACCTGATGCATAAATAGTCTCCAAAGTTATTGGTATCGTATACCAGTGATATACAATACCAATAGGTCTACTTTGCTTGGAAGCTGATTCAAGTATTACAGTTATTAGTTGATAATAGATATTAATAATTAACAATATATAAGAAAGGATAGCGTATCGTTATACTTATCCTTATCCTAGCGAATCTTATAAGGAAAAAGGGTTTTAATCTTTCTTATGGATATACTTCAACCACTGGTTAGGTTTGTGGAAAATTTATAAGATTACTATTTATTTTATTGCCAGAGGATTTATGTAAAGATCTCTTATTTTAATCCAGGAGGTATATTGCTTATACAGGTATAGCTTGTATAAAGGCGTGCTATCATTAAAGGACGTATGAGGATAGTTATCAATATTCCTTTTGTGGAAGAGAAGAGTAAGAGTAAAGTTATTATTTTATGCATAGTTATTGATAAATACCAGTTGAAACCAATGAGATCTTATTTTGAATTTTAAGACCTTATAATTATAGAGTAAACCTCTGTAAAGGACTCTTTAGCGTGATTATATGAAATATTAGTAGTCTATCATCTCTGACTAACTCCCCTATTTAAGTCATTGACAAGATAGATTGGAGGAAGAAGATACATAGGGTTGACATGTATTGCAGAGGGTGTGTTTTATCTACATAATATAGTTTAAATTATTATAAAGGTGATGGTGGCAAGCTCTACATGTAAAGTGACACTGTACTACTTATATCTAATTAGGTTAAATCTACTGCAATATTATTATATCAGACTACTCTCCTCGTTATTTACACAATTGCTTACTACATTACTCACCAAGTATACAACTTTGACCAGGTGGGAGAATTCGAGAGCAGTAGATAATGAGCTACGCAAGTGTAGGTGAATTAAAGAATACAATAGAGCCTTATTTTGAATAATTACATATTTTTAATCAAAAGGTATGATTGAGGGTTTTTGGATAAAAGCATTTTAGCTGATAGATTAGATTCCTTTTTATCAAATGTAGAATTACTATGTATAAACACTATTTCTCTCTGCTTGTACCTATTTAAAGGATAAAGAATAGCTTCTCAAGGAATATAGGTATCACTATTTAGCATCTCTACTAATAATACATCGCTGTAGCAACTAGTTAAAGTAAAGTTTCATGTACTCAGTAGGATAAGTTCAGCACAATTAATCAAAGCTTAACAGGCTATATGATATCTTGAAACTAACAAAGCGGGCTAAAGATAAAGAGGATACAGCTATTTAATCCTATGCTATTTTGATAGCCTTGAAATATAATAAAGCATTACTTACAATTATTCAGGTAGAGCTATATATGCAACAGAATCTGATATTATACAACATTAAAGCGTATGGTATATATATAATGCTTTCCACGAGGGAAAGCTAGCTATTAAAAGTGGAATGTTTACAAGTGTATTAAGCCAAGTCATGAAATTAGGTAAGATGAGGGATTATGGATAACAATAGCTCTTACTAATCCATTAAGCCACTTATATGCAAAAGTATAGACCTATTGGATAGATTTGTATAATAGGCATAAAAATGACTATTTCTTAGCATTAGCAGTGAATGATCTTCTATGTATACTTGTTCTTTTGTAACCCTATTAAGGATCCTTAAAATAGTGATTACTTTTGATAATATCTTCAAAATAGTAAAAGAATATTGCAAATATCACCTATTAGGTGATTCTGGGTATAACTAATTTAATTCTTTCCTAAAAAAAGAGGAGAGTACCGTGCTAGTATGATAATACTATTTGGTACACTTGTTTAATCCTTAATATTAAATAACCTGCTTTTTATAAGAGATATGCTCTTTAAGCATATAATCAATTTACCTTAAGTGTACCCTTGACCACAGCAAAATGGTATAAACAGTGACCAAGCTATAGGGGGATATGGGATCCTTGTACTCTCATATAAACACTTTGTGGTCCATAAAAGAAGAAAGTATACACAAAGGCATACAAGTAGTCTCTTAGTCAGTAAAATTGAGTCATAGTTCCGCTCATTAGGAAAGTGCTTGAATATAATACTTAAATATAACAAATATCTGACAATGTTATATTGAGCGATGAAATAATGCTATTTTACTCTCCACCAGCAAAAGTTTCATTTCATTATCTATATCTATCGCTTGTGGCATCTTCATTCTAACATACCCTAAATTATTGCTATAGGCTCTCTTTCCTCCTATGCATGACCAGCCTTTCATGTAACATTAATTATTGAGGAGAATACTTATTCATTGGCGTATACATATCCTTAACAGTGTGGATGAACTGTAAGTATATAAGATATGTACGTCCTTTAGGTATTATCCATGCCATTTTAGATCCATTGTCTCCATCTAACTGTTTTTTCGAAAGATAATGAATATTAGGTATCTCTTTTAGGTGTATAAAACCATTACCCTATATAAAAGGAACCTGCTGATATTTCTTGTACGTTCTCGTAATATGCTTCATCCTTTGTTGTTATAACTTATTCGAGTATTTGTCTACCCATTCTGATAGAACGGCTTACGCCTGGTAAGAATAGAGAGATTATCATAAAAATTACTGTTACATTACAGCTAATAGCAATCTTATATAATGAGAATGCTCAAAACTATCTTGTAATGGAGAGTATACACACGTAAAGCTTAACTTTATCCTACTGCTCGTACCCATGAGGTGACATATATCCTTTTACTTTACTTTACTGCTATCTGGTATATACATATATATTGTATGATAATGCTATACATCAACTTATTTGGTAAGATATGATGAAAGTTCTGTATATCGAGTATATTTATCATTATCTCCAGAAATAGGTATAAAGTATTCTTTATAATATAGCTTTCTCTCTCTCTCTACTCGATGGGGATAGGGGATAGCCTGAGGCATAATAAATGCTACTGTAGTCATCTATTCTTGCTATACCAGAATATTAATAGATGTCTTCCTTACAATATTTATAAGCGCTAATGCTCATGACGTAATAATATATGCTATTTTAACTAGGTTGTTAGCCTTTATGTATGCTACAGATGTATAACATTATCCTTAGGAGAAAATGTCCTATTATTCTCGGTCAATCAGTAAAAACAGTTTACATTATAAAGAAAGCTTTATATTTGGAGGAATATGAGTTATCTAGTCATATAGAATAATAATAGTTCCAAACAAAGTATAATTAGTGTTTTAATGTCAGGCATACGTGCTATGGTGATAAATTGCTCTCCTATTTAGTGTATGTCCTTATTTGGTGGAATTATTATATTTATACCTATTAGCTAGTCTCTTGACACAAAGTGTGCTTTATCTATTCGAGAGAGGGTATAAAATTCTACTACAAGGTTTACATAGCGTTAGGTACATGGCAGGTGATATGATGTCGTATAGAGAGGGATACAGTACTTAAAGTAATCCAATCTAATCTTAGAGATATGTGAGATTATTTATACAGCTAGCGTACATATAAGGGTATTTTAGTTATTTTTGTATCATTTATTGATCAGGTCAAATGATCGTGATAGTCCTCAATGTTGCTACAATGTAATCTAAGATAATAGCTATACACTTGTATAAATATGACAAGCTGTTCCATAATTTGCGTGAAAGGTCACTATATGAGCTCCTTTATTCTTTCAAATTTACTGCTCATACTATCTTTGGATACCTCTTTTTCGCATCTTCATTATAGCCGGTGTGTAACTATGCCTGTTGTATTACCTAAAAGTAGGATATCACGTGTATATATCCAATTATGTAAAGAAAGTCTTTTACAGCTAAGAGGCAAGGATACATAGCAGTATAAGCATACTCTTTGGATATCTTTATTAATACCTTATAATGATCTTTATCCTTCTTGCCTCTTTTTAGCAAGATCATCCTACTATATTCGAATGTACACAGTGAATACTTCTGAATTTGTAACAATGGTAGTGTGGGGTACTATTTATGCTTATAGCAAAGGGTTATGGAGTTCAGAGTATCTATTCAATGCTACTATTATTGCTAGTGCACCTAATCAATATAATTCATGCTATATGGTATTCGCATAGACAGCAAGATGATAACCTACATTGGTAGATAATGGTGTAAGATGATTAACAAGGGACATGTGACGAGCTGATAACATCTATATAAGAGCGCTATCCCAATCCCATATAATAAGTCGTTGACTATTACTGTATATATATACATATGGTAAAGGATGAATACAGGTTTAATGCAGCAAATAACAGGGATATATATAGAAAGTATGCCAAAAGCTATTAGGAAGAGAAATTGAAGTGAAATAGGCAACCAGTGCTTTACTGAAGATACCAGTGGGGGTATAACCTATCTGTACTTCTCCTCTAGCTTTGGACAAATTAAGAAAGACTTTATAAGCTTTATGTTAAGTGCAACCCAAATAATAAGCTCTCACAGCAATAACAGAATACCTTGGTATAAAGCCTTTTAAACCTGGCAATAAGAGATATATTCTTTAACTTTTCAGTATAACAAGATTCTACATATATAATACCTGTATTACTTTATTTGATCGCCTTAATTAAACCTTTGTTCTTCATGGTTGAGCAAATGGTATAATCAGGCTTAAGCATACCCAAATAGTGATACTAATGCAATTTCATGTTAATTGTATCATTATTCTCCTACAGCTATATGTCATCTTCATAAACAGCATATTAATGGATCACTACGTCTATTTTAATATGAAAGGTATCCTGCAAGCTATAATTCTGCAAAGATACTAAGAGCTCTATGCTTTTATTGATATTGTCATGATACTACTCGTTTTTGCTATAATAAGAGGCAACATATACACGTGGGACATAAAAGGAATAGATGCTTCCATAGGGCGGTATTTCTAGGGGTATATATCATGGATATTTTAGCCAAGTTATCCCCTCATAGATGAATAGGTGTTGCTCAAGACGCTAACAAGGCCAATCTTAATGCTGGGGTCATACTTATACTATTCCACAAGTAATAACAATATACTGTTTACGGTAACCTATCAATAAATCGAAGATCGCTGATCATCCAAGACACTTCAATTTTGCCATTTTATATGTACGTATAAGGTATAAGGCTTTTATGCAAACCAATTATGACAAAAATAGCACGAATAGCTTGCTTTATTATCAGGTATTCCACACATACAAACAAAACCTTTACTTTAGTAAAAAACATTATCTTGTATGCTATACATTCAGGCTAACATAGATATCTATATACACAGATATTACTAGTCCTTGAATAATAGGATTAATATAGGCAAAATACTGTGCTCATATTACCTGGACTTATAGATATAGGTAGTACGATTACAAGAAATGATACCGTAATCATTTTCCACTACTTAAAGATAAAGGTATGTATGTAATTTCTTCATTTATAGTTTCAAGATAGCTTTATACCAGCTAGTTTAAAAAGGTATACCATAATATAGGATAGGCAGATATTTTTGATTCTCTTTCTCTTAATGGTTTGATCAGTATGCCTTTCGTGCCACTGGAACTTTAGGAGATAGTACACCGGATCTGTAAGTACGGGTAGAGATCCAAGAAGGGATGAAGTAATAGATAGCATACAGTTATAATCATAACAACAAAAGCTGAACCTGAAAGCTATATCCTAGCATATAAGACTTTTGTCTGAGTATAGTACAAATAGCCTTTTATGTATATACAGGCTAAGAAGTTTTTATATCTGAAAGTGTATATGCTTTTGATATAACCATACATTGTTTTTATACCTGAAAATTTAACTAGCTTATCTCCAGAAATATAGATATTATTAGTCGTAAAGTCTACTTTTTACATAAAGCTAGACCCTCTATCATAGCTGTATTCTGAATAAGGCTTCAATATTAGCCAAATAATGGTCCATGATGTTGAAAAACAAGCAGAATGAGGTACTATTAATGTAAACTAAGCGAAAGTAATAGAGATCTTACAACTATCATATAATATCCTATCTATATGTGATACTAGCGAACAGTGTACAATATCTTTACATTCAGCCTATGTAAAAAGGTATATTCTGCTTATTAGCAAAGAGTGATTCTCCTACCTATTGCAAAAGTATGAAAGTTCACTTAAAAGTGTATCTTAATAAAGCTTATCCCAAAGCTTTTACGTCAATAGTTCCTCTTTAGCTAAATATGATGTAATTTAATGATATTGATACTTCCCTTTACTGGATTATAGTTAAACAGATCATGTAAATTCTCTAGTAAGAGTATACTATATATCAAATGGAGACTAATTTGGCCTGGTTACCCCCATAGAGTATATATCACTCCTACGAAATGATTATACTAAGATATTAAAGCTTAAAGATGCTAAAACTATACTTTAATTACCTGTTAAAACCTGTTTGTGATTAGAAAGCTAGCAAGATATACATCATATTATTCTTGAATTAGGCAAGATAATAGGTTAACCATATCTTTTTATTCCTTTCACATTATATATATCATAGCAGTAATTCTATATAGATAGATTACCCCTCTACTTTCCACTTAACCTAAATAAAGTAGTGGAACATGGCATGATGCAAGGATAGCTCAGTTTGATATCTTATTTTAACAAGTTCGCTGTATATGGTATCCCTATTAAGGTAAAAATCATTTAATTGACTAAAAGGAGCGATTTACAGCTAATTTTTTGATTATACCTAAGTTTTATCAAATACTTGCTAAATAATATGATGATTTATATCTCCCATGCTGCATGCTGAGCAAGGCTTACTTGCAAGATCAACAAGATTATTCAAAGCTTTACAAATCTAGACCTAATATTTAAGCTTAGATAAAAGCAATGGTGTAGCCTTCTATTGTATAAAGCTGAAAGTAAAAGAATACTGATTAAATAGTTTATGATAGTAGTAAAGACAGTTTGTCATTATTTGTAAAATATCAGCATATAGTCGAATTTATCCCCAGATAGACCCTGTAATGTTATTAATACCCTATTTATAAGCTTATCCTTCATTATCTTTATGGCATTATTAGATAATAGTATCCTTGTTATTTCCTGACCAATCAGTATACAGACCCATTGTCTATAGATGACACGGAATATGCTATAATATCAAAATGCACGCTATTTGTCAGGCATATATATAGCTTTTGATAAAGCTGGCAATGCGAGCTATTTTATTAGGATCGATCATACCTTAGACTATACCTGCATAATTTCTGGTATAGTAATCCTCTTTATCACATGTTTCTTTTACTACAGTAAGTAAGTAAGGAGACTTTTACATCTATTTTAAACAAATTCCTTCCTTGGTAGTAGGAGGTAACGGTAGGGTATGGGTATACGTGGAATATGCTTTTTTTCTACTTATAGTTACTCCAATCATTTTACTATTACTTCTTGTCTTCTCTTCTCTCATGGGTGTGTATATATATACTTTAGTGGATAAATAAGATTCCTTATTAAATGTAAAATATAGTATTGTCAGACATACAAAGGGTATTATCATAAAAATAACTATTTATAGTCCCATAAAGATACAGCATAAAATATAACTACAAAAGTTAATAAAAGATGCATATAATTAAAATGCTATTTTACCCTGTCTAAATAAATAATGATATTTGCATAAGATAAATAGAACCTAATGTAGGGTATATTCTGTAACATGAGGATAAAGCAAGTTTTGCTGTAGATAAATCATTTCTTTAGCTAGTATAGTATTAAAGGAGCATATATATCTAGAAGAAATTCTATTAAATAAAGGATAAAAGTAATATATCCTCTTTTATTGGACAAGGTGTCCATTATTACAGTAACCATTGATAAAAGATACATCTGGTTAAAGATAGCCTGTATACACATCAAACGTAAATGAATTGCTTGGATGACACAGCTTGGACAGCTTAGCCTGTAATGGATACTCTTTCATCACAATGTGCCAAATGTAGGTATAGATGATCATTCTACTGTTGGGATAGCATAGCGTATGCCTATAGCAATTTCTGCCACTAAATGATCCCAAGCCTGTTGGAAGATGTCAGACTTAAGAGAATGCCATACTTCTTATAAAGCATAAACCTATCTGCAAACCTCTCATTAAATATAGTAGTAAATCTACAATATCATTATTATCACTTCTATTAAAGATACCATTTGATAAAGATGAGAGAGATCTTCCACATACTAGAATTATCTAGCATAATCCAATATTTCAAGGTAATATAAGCATTCTAAAGACCATGGCTTGATTTAGACTAGAATAAAGCATATTATAACTGTACCTTATCCTGACGTAACCTTATATCTTATCCACCTGCTAGATAATCATACCATTAAAAGTACATATTCTTATTTCTACTTATATATATTGGAGATAATGATTATGTTGACTTTAAGTAACTGCTTAATCAACTATAGGATTGAAAGCTATCCCAGCGAAGAGCATGAAGCTCTTTATTTAATTCATTTTGCTGGAAAGACTAAAAAGTGGTATAGTATACCACCTGTAACCTGTTATAATGCTGTTAGGATCCCTTTTTTATGTATTCTTAGAATGCCAGGCTAATGCTCCTGCATAAATAATACAGGTTATAAAAAGCATAGATAAATGTAATAGGGTCTATGACTATAAGTCAACGGAGTGTATTGCTATATAATAGAGATAACATAAAAGCAGGCTTTTTATTCAATGATAGTCAGCTAATATACAAGATTAGCTATACTGATATAATATATGACTATATATATATATATTACTTAAACTAGCATAGTATGGCTCCTTCTTTTAATCTTTTAAAATCCTGTCATAATATTTGTGATCTGCCTTATGAAGATGTTAATTACTTAAGCATCATACTGCATGTTTAGACCTTATGGAATATCTATTTATTTGCTTGTCTCAAGGGTGTAAGATAAGAATATAGTGTTTGTCTCCTATTTGTATATATTTTTAAGAATACCTATTATTTCTATAAATTCATTAATAAATGATTGTAGTTGCCCTTTTGAATCAAATAGAGACGAATGATGGCAGGGTAAGTATATCTATACCTTAAGCGAAAAGAAATAAGGATAGCTCAATTTATGCTAAAAGCTTAGAGGTGACTTTATACTATGTAAAAAGAGGATCTTGGAGGCATTGTTTGTTGATTTTCGTGTCTAATACAGTGACATGATAAATATATGAGTAAAGCTGGTCCCCCTATTCCCCATGGATATCTCCAGTTTTATTGGTCGTGTATACAGCTATATAGATATCTCTGTATGTTTGTACAGTATTCTTTTATATTCTAGTTGGACAATCTTGCTGTTAGATAAAAGAATACTCTCTTTATATCCTGTTCCTGTATACTTATCTAAAGTATAAATAGATATATGCTATTTATATAATTATCTACTATTATTCGCGCTTATGCTATTATTTTAGCTATAAAGATTAAAGAAGAAGGGTAGATGTAAGTATAAGATGTCATATAAAGTATTAGGTAGCTATTATTAGATATAATCTAATAGCATACATTTATACAGGTATCCCCATACCCTAAATAGATCCACAAGCAGACAATAGTGTAGCGATTTTACCCTTTATGGCCACCCTGGAATCATCTAAACCTCGGTTCATCTTACTTTATCCATAGTTCGATCTTACTGCAAGCAATATAGTCAAATGGTGGCCATACTACATATATGTAGCGTAGCCTGTAAGCTGACATTATTCCTCTGACAAATAAGTGTAAAGATTTTCTTAGCCTTGATTAAACTATACTATTAGCATAGGATATACATACCTATTCAATCTTTTAACAATAATTAGCTTATCCTATCTGTAAATAATGATAACACAGCTAAATAAAATAATACCTAATATCAACTTTCTAAGATAGAAAATATCCTGAGGAATAACTGTGGGTAATCTCTCTCAACATAAAAGGAATTGTATAATCTGGAAGAAACGCTTAGTTTACAAGAAAGATATAGGGGAAATCATCTCCAATTCTCTACATATGATCTTATAGGGATACTTAATATACTTACTACACTAGAAACTAGCTAAAGACAACTTTTGTTACATAAGATACTGGAGTATGCTTATACTATACGCATGACACCATAATAGATAAAAGCATATGGTATATCTGACCCTCCTTTAGCTAATGGGTAAGAATAATATTGATATGTTTCTATAGAATAAGCTGTCCTAATAATAATAATAGGAGAAGATAATTTACTACTAAACCCATTACTGTTTAGCATAATAATTAACTTTGATACGTAAAGGATAAAGCATAGAATACAGACAATAGCTAATCTATTAAAAGAAAGAATGAAAGCATATAGAGGAAAATACTGCAAGGCTTTCTGCTATACTCGAGCAGTTGTAGCCAAAATGGTGGATATGGTTTAATATGATGCCAGTAATTGCATATTGTCTAAGCATAAGCAGCTAGGTAAAGAGAAGGGATATTGGTAACATTAGCTATCCTGTTAATTGGATCAATAATGCAAATATCTTGTTGAAAGATTCTCTAGAAGTGAATCTGATACCTGGTACGCTTCGTCACATATTCAGCCCTGAATCGCTATCGCATATATTGTGGGATCTTAAGGTATGCTATGTTTCGCTATAGCAGCTTAGGTACCATTATACCAGGATATTCTCCTATCCTAGGACGTACTCTTTTAGAGGATTATTTTATCATGTGTTTGCTGCTTACCAGTCCAGTATATTCAAGTATTTTCAGCATGCTATTAAAGCTTTTAAAAGGATCCTAATATATATAGATAATTTTGCTATTATTCCCAGTGCCTGTATTGGTACCGGTACCGGACCCCAGATATTCCTCTTTTAATATATGACTGTAAAGGCTTACTATCTCCTTGGTGGGATCGTTAAAGGTAATAATTCGTATATTCTGGGATAACAGATGTATCATATCTCTGAGCTTATCAAGGAATAGCCTCTTTCCACATTTAAAAGATAAAAGGTATAGATATAAGGTTATTAGCTAAATATATAAGCAAGACTACTTATTATGATATTATCTTCTCTATATAGAGGATCCCTTTATACTATATCAATGCATATGCTTACCTCAGTGTTGAAATAAGGATAATATGTTGGGGTATTTTGCAAGTTGAGACTGCATATATATGGTTATTGACTTTAAAATAGATATACAAAATGATTCAAACTTAGCTATTATATTTCTCTGGTAGGATCTAAGGTGTAACTTTACAATTCAGGCATATAGCATTATTTGACCAAACGAGCTATATACAAAATAGTATACTTTTATCATATAGGTCTTAAATCCTTACTGGGAATGTAGGAGGTATAAATTTGATATTAAACTAGTAATGCTAGTAAAATGATCCTATCGAGGATATTGGCAAGGATCTTACTAAGCAGGGTAGCCATGAGATCTCTTCTAGCTATATATCTCTTTAGTGATGACTACATACCAGCATAATTGTATATGACAGGTACACTTACTTTGCCTATATGCTAAAATAAGTACTCTTTTTGGTAAGTATGCCAGTTTAGTAAGTAATGGTAAGGAGCTATATGTAATATGCACATTTTACCTATTGTAAAAATATAAAAGATTCTCCTTGTGGAAAGGGCTAATTTCCACTAACTAATACCTGGAAGCTATATCAGTGAAAATAGGTGCTATTAGCCAGCGGTTAAACGGATACAGGTATGGAGGGTATAATCGTGGTGTTGCTCTACATGGGAGAAAGGTATCCTTTTACTAGACTAACTTATACCATATAAACAAGCACTTAGTGGACTACCCATCAAATAAAGGATAAAATGTCTATGGTAGGATATGATAGATATTCAGGGACTAATCTTGATTTTATCTGGTTTACTAAGTCGTGTATATACTTTTGGGTAAACACATTGTATAATTCGACCAATGCTATTCTTTAAATATTACTCTTGTAAACACTTTAGGGTATCTATAAAATAAGATAGTCATGATCTTATAAGCTTTTACAAAATATTACTAAAAAGAAGAAGTTGTAAATATGGAGTAATAATGGTGCCAATTAAATAATAGTCCAGCAGTAGATTCTTCTACCACTAGAGATTACTCATTCTACTATAGGTATATATGATCACCTCGTAAGGGACAAGTATATCCCTCTATACACATATGTTAACCTTTAGCAACTTGGGCATACATGCATCAATGCTATCCAATCTCTTAGCTTAGGTACCAATATACTTATATCCTCTAGAATACTCTATCTTAGCTATTCTCTCAAGCATGATATCTTCTTTTTATGCTAGAGGATAACCTTTCTTTACCTACATTAAGTCTGCTTGAACATTAAAAAGGTTATTATGGTATCGCATAACCGTTATCTCATATACCAGTTAATTAAATTGTACATCTTGTAAAACTTCAGTTTAAGCTTAAAAATGTGTATAGCTATAGTTTCCAGCTTAAGTATAAAGCGACCTTATTTGTTATCTTAGCTTTTCACTAAATAAGTAAGGTAATCCTGTCACTAGGCCCTTAATTAATAGATTTTAAAGTAGAATCTATAATCTATATGCTGTCTTCAGTTAGTACAGCACATATGGCTAAAAAACATCCTAATATAACCTAATTAAGTCACAAATGCTGATAAATATAAGAAACCTTACTACCTAGAAGATAAAAATGATGTCTATCGAGATGGGTATACTAACTATTGTTTGCAAATAGTAAAATTGGGTCCATACATGATTATTCTTTGGTAATAGTAAAATTAGATAGATAGGGATCCAAAATAACATTGAATATATCTCCAAAATGCTGCAAATGATGGTCTAAAGTACAAGCCATATTACAAATAAGATATAGCGTGAAAAGAGGATTAATAAAGTAGTCTAGCAGCGGCTTCTTCCCCACCATGGGTTACACTCCTGCTTTTATGTCCACCCTGCGTACAATTTTTATACCTTGCAAGGAATCTGGTGAAATAAGCAAGATACTGATGGCATTGCACTTTTAAAGAAGGTTATATTAATGTTTGTACCGTGAGTAATTACTCAAGCATTAATGAATATTCTAGAAGATATCTATTGTTACTATGTGCCAAAGTATTTACTCTTTAGAGGGTGATGAAATGAGTATTGATATATATATCATAATGGAGCCACAAAATGGGCTGTTAACCATGGCTACGGCTAGGGATAGGTACAGGTATAGGTGTAAGATATTAAAAAGGAACATAAAGGCTATCCCTACCTTATAGAAAATTTTGGAGATATATTATGTGACTATAATAGTTAATGTTTTTATTTAACCATATGACCAAAGATGTCAAGAGTGATGCAAGTAGTCAAACAGCAGATTATTCTACCACTGCCAGGACTGCTATTTTATGTATAACTAGTTATTATCCCCTAAAGGATACAGCATTCTATCTATCTATAGGTTAACATTAGTTAACAGTTATAAAAAATATTATACACATTATAATCTTCACGATTGGTACAATAATCAAGGATATTATTTTCTCAGACCAAAAATACTACATAGTAGTCATTTAGTATAAATCTCAGCCTCGAGCAAAAGGTTACACCATCCAATATAAAAGCAAGAATTGCATTATTAGTCAGTTACTATATGTATAAATCGTCCACAGCTTTTTATTAAGGATAAAGCAGTGTATACACTATTTTCTAGCTAGATATTTTAGTATATAGCTGTAATTTTATCTATGCAGGATAGTGATCAATTGTATTTTTAGCATATAAAGAGATTATTACGAAGTAACTTTGACACCCTATTATTGTATCTTTAATGATTCCATTTAGAGCTAGGATATAGACTCTGTCTTTGCTGCATATATCTCATAAAACCATCCACAGATCCTAAAAAAGCATAAATTCCACTATATGTACTGTGCTGACAGGCAGTGGCGTATTTAATGTTATTTACATGGACAATTTTAAAGGTATGGATGAAGATTAGTTTTACTATATAGGAACTCTGCTTACACACTATTATACTGACAAACTTGATAATATGGAAAGTCTGCATGGATATTCAAAAGGTACTTAAAATCCCTAGGTATAGATAATACACTTTATTATAGAGCTTTTTTCAACATAATAACCTTTAATAGACAGGATTAAAAAGAGGCTACTTACACATAGGATCTATTATTATATGGAGGATGATGTCACCAAATTGGCTATCTCGGTAGCGTGTATAAGTCAGATAAGTATATTTACACAAATGGAGGGTACAAACAATAAAAGAGTTCACCAGAGACTTATTCTACCACCACTACAGGTCATTTTCGCTATTTCAGATACAATCGATTGCTTTAAGCATTACAATTCTTTCTATGATAAGCTTACTTGACATTTTAAGATAATGTATAGTTTATAAAATATTAGTACATATATATCCCAATAATTATATCCACTAGCCCCCTTCAAATTTAGTGTCATTTTGGCTACTCTTAGTATTCGGCTTATCTTATCAGAATTCTACATATTCTATGGTTAATTCTTTTACTTCAATCTATACATAATAGACGAAGCTATAAATACATTATTTAACAGTAAGGGATATACTCAAAATGATGCATATTAAGCCTAATATTATTTTGTGTAATATAGTCATATACACAAGTATTTAAAGAGATTAAAGAGAACTAGCAGCCATAATCAAAAGGGATCCCTTATTACAAAGAAAATGCTCTATTATATGTAATCATCCTTATATTAAAGAGTGATAAAGCCTGTAGCGTATTCCTATATAATAAATAGCATATTTATATAGATCTTATGCCTATAGAGCTAATGCTGCACCAGTAGAAGAATCTACCACTACTATATATAGAATACAAATTATTACCTTATACATAGCTTTCATGTATATCTGTATAAGTCAACTATAGTTGACTTTATTACTAGCGTGTAGCCATTACAGACTGCCATAATTATATTTTTATGGTTATTTCGGCTATTCTCTATCTTGATGGTATCTTTTCATAATAAGGAATAGTATACCTTCCTCGAAACCAACCCTGCTTATACACCAAAAGGTTCTAGGATTCAATAAGCTATACTAGCAGGCTAAAAGGTACATTTTCTAGAATTTCAGCTCAAAATGATAGCTGTATACTTGCCATATTCTAGAGAATACTTATATACAGATCTTCTAGATTAAGTGTGTAAAGCAGCCTCGTATGTCAATTTTGATCATTTAGCTTCCTCCTGAATAAGAAAGGTACACTGTTACTAAGGTCTTCATTAGCAGGTCTAAAGTTGAGATATATATATATATCATCTCTCATTGATTAGCATATATCACCAAAAAGTATCCAAATAGCCTGATTGGAGGGTAAATTAATCTAAGTTTACACCGTTCCATGAAGCTAGCGAATCTTACCCTCCAAAAGACAAAAAGGAGTGCCTAGTAGTATAGTAGAGGAATCTATCTTAACTATGGGTTACAGGTAACAAAGCTAGGTCCTACGCTATACATGATATTCTCTTCAGTAATAACAAAATTATATGAAATCTCTTGAGATATTCAATATCCACAGAATATCTTAAATGATCTGCCCAAGCATAAGGATACATTCTCTTAATACATAGTAAAAAGGGATCCTATGATTATATTTGGTACTATGATAAATAATCTCTGCTTATTGACAATACGCTTACAGAAATAGTCTAGCAGGAGATCCTTCTACCACTACGGCATCGAGTTCACTCCAGTTTGGTATATGTAAATAATCGTCTATATTTTATCAAAGATGGTACTACTATGCCAGCAGTCTTCCTATGATTTATTAAGTACTCTGGATCTTGGGCTCATTATAGTATCTTTTATAATGATCAAAGTTTACAATATTATCAATTGGACCCTTATCATCTTCTAGGGGTACTTAATTTGGATGAAACTCCTTCTATAAGTAACCAAAATTAACTTCTGTAGGTAGTAGGTATAGATCTTGCACATTACATATGGATATACTTTTCTATACAGGAACTTTGTATAAATCCTCTAATTCATGCTGAAAGCTACATATTCTCTTTTGTTACTTGAAATATATTAAAACAGGGTATTCCTATGTATTGCTTACTACTTCAGTAGCTACTAGAGGTAATAGTTCACTTTTTGATCAGTATATATCTAGGTAGTATAACAGTGATAGGATTATTACTAATACTACGTGGATTGTGTATATCTTGTATTACATAAATGATTTCTTTACTTTGCAATGGATTTTCCCTTAATGGTTCAAGGATAATGTACTATATGACATTATCTTCAATATATGGCAGCACCAGATCTCCTCTCCTGTAAGAGTATGTAGGATTGCTTCGTTTTTGCATGACAGGCATATGCCTTATCACATAATAGCGTGTTTTCATCGCAGTTACGTTGGTTTATACACAGTACACTTGTATTATGGGTTATAACCATTTGAGTAACCTAAAGTAGATATTATCTGCTATGCTTATAAGGAAATGATCCTTTAAAATTACTTAAGCTTATTTTGATGAGTAAACAGTAAAATTATCCCTTGAGATGGGCTGTTTTCACTAAATTATATTGCTCGTGATCATATGCTTTCCGTACACCTATTATATAAGTACATCTCACCATTTTTTGATACAAGATAATATTGGGTAAAGTGTATATATATCAAGTAATCCTATTTTTGCACATAGTCATCTGTAGTCCCCACCCAAAAGAAATAAGCGATCCCAGTTGCACTGTTATTATCATCTTTGGTATAAGTTACCCGTATAGGGTTATAAGGATATTTCATTTATAGCAAGTATTATCTTAGATAAGGGTAGTGATAGAATAGAATAGACATGAAAAGCTTAGCCTGTCTTGCAGTAGTTATCACAAAGCATATTAATCTTCCTCGTCAGCGTTGAAATTAAGCTGATATCTTCTGAATACGTCTGCAAATCCCCAAATATACCAGTTTTATCTATTGCTGCAGGCTATAGTGAAAGTATTAACACTCTTTACCTTTTATCTGTAAACAAGGATTACTCTTATTCATTTATAGATATACGTACCTCGCCGTTAGGTACATATTATTTGCTGCATAATTAGTAATGCTTACATAGCTATTCTTAATAGTGAATATTTAGGTATCCATATGTAAATAATACCCTCTAAATTGGGTCCAAGTATCTTCAAGTGATTGCATAATATAGTAACCATAGTTATAGGTGAAAATTGTAGTCCTAATAGCTGGTAGTATAGGTATACTCGTGTAGCATTTTATCTTTTTGCCCTCAGATGAAAGTCCCTACCACCAGGTATCCTCTTTTTCTATTGTGCTGATGTAATATATCCAATTTGGTCAAGATTATGTAATTCCGGTATGCTCTTATATGTGAAGGTAATAAATGGGATGGTATCCAAATTAAGTCTGCTATATCCAATATACCACACAGTATACGCTTTTGGCATAGCTATGATTATTTAGTGTAATTTCAAAAATCACATGCAAATTAGAGGGATAGCTATTGTAATGGCTGACACAACCTATAAAGATACCACCACAAGGCTATTACTGCTAAACATATCTTTTAAATAGTAGTAAAATGATATGCCTAGTGTGTAATAAACCCAAGATAGAAATCTATTGTATACCTGTATCTTACTGGGTCCTATTATTATGATATATAGCGGTAACTTTCCATTAATTATCCTTCTATTAACCAGATTTACTAAAAACCTAGCAAAATATACCCTATTTAGCTTTTTATGATGGTATATTGGTAATAAATGATACTCTAGATGAAATATACGCTTAAAATAAGAGCGATATATATGATATATATATACTTCCTTCTTTCCTTTATTTTACCAGGAATAAATAGCCATACTGATCACTTAAGCTAATTATGTCATAAAATGTAATAATCTACATTAAGTAAACAAATGAGTATCAGCAGTCATTTATAGGACCTTTATTGACTAAATATCTATCAAATAGCTTTACATATATAAGATAAGGAACAAAAAGGTATACTAATTTCTAGCTGACTATAATATCACATTAGCAAAAATAGAGTTTTGATCTATAAGGAATAGATCCACTTAGCCTTGTTCAACCTATTTATAGATCCCTGGTATCTTGATTCATACAATGCGTATACTAGAGGTTTTGGCGAATCATCTAGCCCGTGGGGGAGAGGTTATCCAAAGTACATGCTATTCTTGCATGGGATTACATACTATACCAAATATGTTGAGACTTTTCTGGATAAAGTGTCTTCTATAATAGCTCAAGTTAAGATTATATGTATAATCTAGTATACAGACCTGATATGCCATGATTATCATATACAAGCTAAATTATTTCTGTTTAATAAATGGAACAGGTATATATTGTGTGGTAAAGGAACTTGTGACCTAATATCTAAGTGTCAGCTGTAGGTCGTATTTAGTATAGGTAGTAGTTTTAACTATTAAGATAAGTAAGTATGGGTGATATTAAAACAAAATATACATTATATTGCCAAAGAATAGAATAAAATAAGACTGATAGAGTCAATTTTGCAAGATAGCCAAGCAAGCATAGTCTAATAGCTGCTAGAATAAGACTATAGTATTACAGGGCATATTTTTCACATATAGAGCATATACTTATCTGTATGAATATGTCAGCCATCTGTAAGCATATTACCACCTATTATCTTCTTCTGGCTGGAATGACAAGGTGTAATATGTATATTGAATGCTATAAAGACGGATTTCACAATAATATATATATTTATTAGTTTTATTCTTAAATAGGCTTATTGCGTGGTAGGGGACTGGGTAGTTCATAGTTATAGTACAAGACATGTACTTAAGCGTGCTTTGCACATATATGACTTGTTTCCAAGGTAAGATAAAGTAACATATTTTAGTCACTGTAAAACATGTACTTATTAGCTATATGCCATCTGCTATGAGCTAGCTAGAATTCTCCTTTTATTACAAGTAGGTAGTCAAGTTATGGGTATATCTACTCATATAAACTTTAAAATGAATATATCCCTAATTTTTGATTATCAGCATATACTCCTGTATATAGGGATCGCATAGGTCAAAAGGTTGGCAGTATCTGCAATAGTATAGTAAGAGATAAGCGACCAGAAGCAAGGGGAGGATACCTGACACATTCCTCTTAAGAGGAACTAATCTCGTAATTTGACCCCTGTATATACTAAGATGCTATTTTATGCCATGGCATAGTAACTTTCACAATACTATGTATATGTACCTTGTATCACAGTAAGAGCAGACAAGAATATCAGAGAAGCTTTCAGCTACAACATACATATACACTACCAGGTGAAGCCTCTTTGGTGGTAAAAGGGCAACATATCCCTATCTATAATCTCTGCTTGTATCTTATACTAATAATAATATTCTTTGATCTTCTAAAAGAGCACTTTATACTGATACGAATACTATCTTCATACATATAAGATAAATCTGCTGATGATGAGTCTTGTTAGGTATGGATCAAACTAGGCTTATTCTATATCTATTTCATATGAGTATATCTGAATAGTAAGAAGCTCCTGTTAATCATTATTACCTCTTATTAGTTAACGCTACCCTATGCTCAAGGTAATAAGGATACCTCCAATATACCTATTGCCTATTACCAAATTGTGGTATACTTTATATCTCCTGTGTCACTCAATTGGTTACAGTCTAAGTTAAATCATGCTAATGCTATACAGAAAAGACTGTTTACTTTACTTTTATAGTATCCTACTGTATGCTCAATCCAATTGGACTACATCAAAGTTACAAGATTATATAAAGACTGTATTATCTACATAAGATTAATAATGCTAAAAGTATAATATCTTCGTATTCTCTATAATAGCTATTTTTATGTAAGCATTAATTAAAGAAATCTTACTAATTATACATACTATCTGTAAAATAATATTGAATTGACCTACTTGTGAACAGTGTAAGAGATGATATCCAGAATTAACCTGCATAATTTAGTACCATGTATACTGTGATATAACACAATGATATATAATCTGTGAACTTATCCGAGTACAGCCAAGATGTGGCATAGATGCATGAGAGATCTCCCAGTTATTCCTTCTGAGGATCTATTGTAGATACCCCCACTCTTTTCTCTCCGTAGGAGAAACTCTAAAGTAAGAGATAAATATAGACCCTTCTAGCATACCATAGATAAACAAACCTATTTGTCTTAAAAATGATGGATACGTCTATATAAGTAGCTTACTCTCATTGATGAGAATGACCAGGGAGTAATAATAGACTTGGTCTGTTGCTTTATTATGTACATCCAGTAGATATTATTATTATATAGCCTATCCAGTATCCAGATATCTATTATAGATGATATTTTGTTATTTTACCTATATTATAAGATTTTGGAGGATACTTGAGATAGTATAAGTTTATCTTGATAGGTCTTATACTTTATGGGGTAATAGTTTAGCTTTTATATGAATATAGGTTATTTATGTAAAACTAATCCTTTAGTAGGCGATATGCTGAGTGATACATACAGTTATAGGTAAGCCCTGTATTATGATGACAGTAATATACACGCTTTTGTATAAGCTGCTAGTATACTAGCATACCTGGATGCAGAGAGAGAGCACTGTTTCACCTAAAGGGTTACCAAATGGACCAAAAAGTAAGTATGTTTAGTATAGCTGGTTACTCCTGATATAATACTAGTATTTGTATCATTAGTATAGTGGGTACACAATACGTGTAGACTTTTTACTAGAAAATACTGACACTTTATTTAACAGCCTTTTCACGTAAACCCTTGACTGTAACAAAGTCTTTACTGTGCATATACTTAAGCTTAATTTAATAGATAGTACCTTTTCCTTGATGGACTCCTTTTACTGTCATATATTGCTGTCAGACAGATAGAAGAGTACATAATTCTTTATTTTAAACAATTAATCAAACTTACTAGCATGCACACTAGTTCATGAATATGCCTGGTACATTAATAGCAAGATATAAATTAAAGTAAAAGGCTATCAATTACTTATAAGTAATTATTTCAGCCTTTATTCGAAAATAAAGGCTACCTTAGCAATCAGGAACGTATGTATGTATATATATAATACTCAATTAAATAATGGGGTGGCTTTATTCAGTGTCAATAAACAGGTATAATATAGTAGTAGTATGGGAATCTTTGACAGTCACACTGTTAAGCTACAATTGCTTGTATAATAGGAGTAGTCACAAAGTATGGATTCAACCATAGATAAAAGATCATTATTGTATACAGGCAGAAAAATGCAATGAGGTATACCTAAATATTATCAAATAGATGCTATTAAGTGAAATACAATTTTATGCCATATTTCCGAGGTGCATATTATCTTGGAGATTACTTACATTATTAAGCTTATAGTTAACTATAATGCATTTAATCTGTATAGTTAAAGGATCCTCTTATCTTTACATATTTAGCATATATATTAGTTACCAGCATTACTCGGAAAGGAGTCTTTATAGATAATTAATGTAACCGTAATCCTGTGACATGTTGTCCATATTAGTTTAGCTGTATCATCATCTTGATAGTATTACCTATTAGTTTTTTACTCAAAAGCAAAACTATACTGGCAAGCATGTAAACCATATAAATGACAAAAATGCTCCTATTAGCTAATACTTATAGCAAAGTGTCATTTTCCATTATCAAGGTACTCGCTTTCACATTAAGCTGAGTGATCAGACTAAATAGCAGAGAATAAGTAGTTATAAATAGAATATACACATAAAAGAGATACTTACAGTAGAGATACAAAGGATGCTCATGTCTATGTCACTTAGGGAGAAAGGATACACCCATACCCCTATCTTAAATAGCTGGGGTAAGTTTCTTTATTGGAACTAGTAAGACCAGTGATTATGTCGAAATATATCGAGAAATATCAAAATTAAGCTAAGAATTACTTGACACAACTATATACTGTACTGTTCCACTAAGTAAGGATAAAGTAGATAATATTCTAAATGTTACACATTTGCTTAATAAATTATTATATTCCTCGGCAGGGTGTAAAAAGCTTTATATATATTCACTTATTAGCAATATCGAAGATGTCATTGACAGTCTTATTAGAATACTCGTAGACATGTTTGTGGCATTATACTAAACCTGGAATACTTTCTAAGATATAAGATAAGAAGATTATCTAATAAAGATACAGCTAATTCCCACCATGCAGCAGTAGTAGCATACTCCAGCGAAAAAGTAATATTTCATTATTTCATATACTTTGTATCTTTATCTTATACCAGGGAATATTTGTGGGAGCCAGTCTTATTGATAACTCGTTAAAATAGTAGTATAGGCAATGATCTGTACCATAGACAGAAAAGGATATAATATTGTCGCTAGGCGACATCATGCTTAAAATAGCCTTGATAAACAGCATACCTATTAAAAGTGACTACTACGTGAAGAAGACTCAGAAGGAGTATATACTTTACAAGCAGACCAACAGGCAGCCTATAAAATGGGTATATATTACTATCTTTGACCAACAAGAGGATACATATGTCATATTATTATATACTCTCAGTTATCCTATGATATATGTATCAGCTAGCTATATCATAGCTTTCCACATTCTACTCTAGTACTAGTATACAGCCCGCCATATGGGCCAAGGATAATATGGAATGTACTATATTCTATTTTCTGCTAAGAGGTAGATCCAAGCCTCTTCACCTGGTATACAATACAGCTAAAAGTTCCTAAATACTAAAAAGGGTATACTTCTTCCATTCTAAGGCGTCATTACCACTTACCTTTTTACATATAGAGTATAACGCTACCATGGCTGACATAAAAAGAGTTATTTGGATACGCTGCTTGATGTGGAGGGTCTTTCTCGAGATAGGAAAAATAAAAGCTATTATTATACACTTACAGGCTCATTAATCACTTTATTGCTTTTTGTAAATCATGTAAATAGTCTTCCATTTGATCCTTGTGTATATATATACCCAAATAATCTTAGTACCAGTGGACTAAAGTATTTGCAGGATAAGTATACAGTAAATTAGGCTCTCTGGTCTTCACATTTAAATCCAAGGTACTTTTGTGCAAGATCAAAAGCCTCAGCTTGTTTTTGGTTGATGTAATTAACAGTACTACCATTAATATCATGTATGTTCACACCTTCTTCAGTGTAAAGAAATGCAAGGTTACGAGATCATATTAATGCTGAGTCTTCTATACTCTCCTATACTCTACAAAATAGCGTTAACCTATTGTTTTCCATACTTGTTAAGCAGAAGTAGGCCTTGTCTAATTAGATTAGATTAGGAACAAGTTCAATGAATGTCATCATCAACCATAATAATAATAATAATAATGCTACTATTCATAGTATACAAAAGGTATTCTTTGTTTTGTTTGCTTAAAGCTTGAATTTCCAACATCTTAAAATTATATAGAAATAGGATAAAACCAATACTATTAGGAAACCATAGAGGATATATAAGAAGATAAGATATAAGATAAGAGGGTATTATTTGGTTTAAAGAGGAGGCAAATAACAGAGTTATCTTTATACTGCTTGAAGTATGGATGCTATATTCAAGATTCTTACATAATTCAAAATATAAGTATTACTTCTGTTGCTCATGCCTTAATGTATACAATAAAAAGATATGGTTTAAATGGTCTTATTTTTACCCTGTATGAAAGATTACCCTCTTTTCCATGTATAAGCAAAGTTAGCTATCCTCTTAATCAGTATAATCAGTGTATAGCCCATGTAGCATAAATAATTATCAATATATGCGAGCCTATCACTTAGGTCTAAATGCAAGGAGTGAAGCATATGTTTACCAAAAAGAGCAACTATATCCATAAAATAAAAGGTAAGCTATTTATCATGCTTCTTTCTACCCAAGAGAATGAAAGGACAAGCGTATAGTTGTAGTCTCAGAAAACTCGTATATTATTATCAACAGCAAGAAGTAGTGTCCTTTTCCGCTGTATTGATCAAATGCAAGTACTAGCGAGTGCTACTACTATTACATGGTATTCCTTGAATATACTCTTTTCTTCTGTAATTTATCATGCAAAGCTTTTTCAAGGTACTCATTGTATGGATAGCCTTATATAGATTTATAAAGGTTAAATTCGCCTTTTTAGCGTTTGCGCTAGCTCATATAGTATCCTTAGAAATCAGTAGCTTTACTCAATGAGGCTGATATAAACCCCTTCCATTGTCTTTACAAGGCCTGATAAAGGCATATTAGACTCTGCTACTTTCCTTAATCCTGGTACTTCAGCCATTCTTGGCATAGGCATACCAGGTTTTTCCTCCCTATAATCTTCCTTGCGTATGTAATCTAAGGAGCAGGATTGTAAAATTCAAGTATAGTCTTCTAAGCAAGGGATATATAATTATAGCGATCTCCCAGAAGCTCTAAGGCCCCTCGTTCCTCATTAAAGATAACCTGGGAATCTGCCAATATAGCCTGATATTGACTATTAGAGCGAGACATCCAGGGTATAATAAGCAGACATGTCATGTACAGCCTTAAAAACACAAATGCTACATTTGCTGTAGCTGTTCCTACACTAAAATGTAACCTACTACTCGACATAAAAGTGAAGTAGCTAGATATGCTGAATATCTTCTTATAATGCGTAATAAAGCATTTATGCTCCTGTAAATAAGTTATAAGTTAAGGACATTGCAATAAACTTCCTGAGCTCCTAATCATAGTGTTAAAGATATAAAGGTATCAAAAATACAGTTATACGAAATACAGGAGTATTTCCTGCTTTATCTCAAAAAATATACTCCTCAGCTGAGGAAGCGAGAAATGTTGTCTAACATTCCAGGTATCTTCTTGTTTTATTTCAACCAACTGACCCTATATATGGGAAATCGTATGAATATCCTAGGATATAGACCATTCTCCTTTAAATTGACCTTATTTTTAAACAATCCTTGCTTTTCACTGACAAGTTTCATATAATCGTTATTTCCCTGATTAATGTCGAGAATCTTTTTATCTTCCTTTCCCATAAGGAATAAGCTTAATCTGTAAGACTGAAATTGCAATACCAAAAGGTTAAAATAAAAGCTAATATCACCTGCTGAAGCACTTATTTTCATTATTATATATTTAACACCTTCTTCAACATAGGTAGATGCTTTTAAGGTATCTACTAGCATATACTGTAACACTGGTATACATACAGCATGGGTATCTCGTACTGATGCTACTGTCCATTGTAGAGTTTTCTCAGTTAATAGCACAAGCTTGAAAGGTACAGGTGCCATATCTAAAGCGAATCTGTCCACCACCAGCAATAGCTGTCGATAGTAATATAACTTGCTCAACTGATACTGATACCGCAATATTAGACATAATGACAATATCAGTGACACCAATAATAAGAGATACAAGAAGAATGGATTAGCTTTGATGATATGCGCAAAAGCTAACATGGGTAGAGAATAATACTTGTACCCATGTAGATTAATAGAAAAGTTATTGCTATATATATATTATAGAAGAATATTCTATATTCTATATGAATTCTCAGTTATATGCATTCACCTACGAGATAAGTCGAAATATATTACGTAAATTATGGCAATAAAAGAGCCCTAAGTAGCTAACACTAAGCATTCTAATAACAAAGCTAGTCCTATACTTTTACTAAGTTAACATTTATAATATCCAGTCATTATAGTCTATCATTGGTAAAAGGATTTGTTATATCTTTAAAGTGCTCTAGGAATACCAGTTCAAAAGATGAAAGATTGGTAAGCTTACAAAGAGGATACATATACCCAAGATATTTAAGATATTGCATATTCCGTTACTCCTACTACTGCTACCCATATTATATATAACTTTTTAACTCTGTATTCACTTAATCTATTTGTGTATCTGTTAATGATAACATCATAACTATCCAAAAAGCAGGCAATATAAGCAATTAGAGGTATCAGCGTATAAAAAAGCTTTCTTTTGCATAAACCATTATAGTAGCTTTAAAGAGAATAAGTATGTTTATTTTAACTTCATCTGCAAGAATAGGATATACTTGTTTCAGGTAAGTTTCAGCACCTTTTCGCTAAGCGACATCCATGATGTAGCAAACATCTTCATTATTTGTAATAACAGGACTTTTTGAAATATGACCATACAGTGGCTTGTTATTATTACCACTGAAAGGTTATGTTAAACTTAGGAAGGTGTTACCCATCACCCTGGAATGTTAAAAAGCTGATGCCAAGTATCCTTCATGGTTGTCCTGTGCATGCTCTAGACCCACAGCATAGAAAATACTTGAATGGAGGTACTTAGACAGTAATAAAAGAGTATTTTTGGCTATAGGCTCTCTGACGAGATCAATCCGAAGATGATAATGGTTTCGTGAAAGGCTTTATTCTATTGAATGAGCGTGTATTTTGGTAATTGAGCATATACTTGGCTTACCAGTATTATAAAAGCTTTGCTCAACCTTATCTCCAGAGGTTTCATTCACAGGAATAAGAGCACAAGCTTCCAGAAAGTGTAAGCCATAGATAATACGTCTAGTTCCTAGCTTTAAATAATCTTCCAAAGGTTATAAAGACATAGTCTTCCATGACTTGTAGACTGGAGTAATATTATTGGGGACTAATTTAAGAGTTAGGTCTTCCAAGTGTATATGCCCTCACAAAAGTGGTACACACCTTTAACATGGTAGACATGTGCCAATATCAGTAGCCAAAAGTATTACTATGGATAGACTGCTCTATTTATCGGACAGCCTAGACTATCTTTGGCTTGAATAGGCTACTAAATCTGATTAATCAATGAAGCTTACTCTCTTTTATACTATACGTAAAGTTGATTACACTACCATTGATAGGTGTATCATATATCATAGATCTACACATGCCTGACAATAATAGCATACTATTCTTCTTTCCTTTTGATCTGATCAGCTTATTTGGCTAATCCCAATCCTTATGCTATTACCCTTTTATTCTGGTAAGCTTATTCCTATCTTTATCACTGCCATAGCATTTTATAGTATGATCTGTAGTATCATATTACTTTTGGATAATATCCTTATTTTAGTGAAATTCTGGATCCTTTTGAGATCAATTTTAGGATCAGGCTTAACTTTAGCCGTGGAGACAACAGATATAGCCTGCTTACGGAAGATATTCTTACATATACTCTGTCAATCGACATAATATCCTCAAAAGGTTACTACACCTATAAGATATATTATTATATAATGTACTAGAGTAATAGGGTGATTCAATAAAGCATAATTTTGCTAGATAGATAGATATATATATATATGTTTAATTGCAAGGGGAAGTTTCTATCTTTTAAGCTTAGTCATATAGAATTACAGTGTGTTATTTCTCCTAAGGGAGCTTCTAGCATTGTAGCAGTCTTGTAATAACTGTAGCCAGTCTTTTATTCCACGTATAGTCTGTTCATAGATATTCTTAGCTGTCTTGGCATAGGTATACGTATATTTTCATTTTAGCTCTTTATTGTAGATAATTTGATTTTATCCCTGAAACTGAGAGATCTCGTATCATTTACATCTGTTTAATTACAATTATGGCTTATATTACTTTATTAATAAAGCTTATAATAAATACTCTTGGTAGGTATACTTGTAAGCAAATTTAGTAGTATCTTATGAAAATAGACGAGAGTATTGCTGGCTGTATATGATCAAAAATAAGTTAGCCTGCTAATAGCTCCAATTAAGCATAATTGTTTACTCGTCCTTGTATATGCTCTTGTATTAGGTGTCAAACCTATCTCTACTATTACTGGTGTAGGTGTACATGAGTATGCTAAAAATAGTAGATGTATATAGCTATGCTATTCTTTGAATCACTTGACGAGATTATATTTTACTGTAGGCTGAAATAAATGTTACATTTACGTATATATATAGGATAATACTTTATAAGAAACCAATATGTAGAAGTAAGACTGAGTGGTCTTGACAGGTATCAGGTATAAACCCGGCATAGTATATTATGCAAGACCTATTTAAATACGAATAAGCATGACTAAAATAATACTACTTGGCAAAACTGAAAGAAGTAAATAATAGTACTGTACTTTTATTGCAAGAACACTTATATCACTTCTATTATGCTAATAGCTTTGCATGTGCATAAAGACTCTTTAATTATCATGGTATACTTATTAGGTAGTAACGCTGCATGATTTCAATAACGTATTGGGCTTAAGATATGTCTAAATTATAGCTCTAGCCTAAGTTTGCATAAAAACGCTACTATTTGATCAAAAAGGGTGTATTAATTATTATTATCGCTAGCTTAAGTATAAAGATAAGAGCTTGTGCTACTAAAGAATATAAGGAAGACCTTCAATAGATGTTTGCTAAGCAGGAGACCTTTCATGATATGCCTGGATAAATGGATACTTTTACTAGTATTATCTAATATCATATTTAAGAGATACTGTATTCTTTACTAAAGGAGATAACTTATGTATAAAGTTGAGTATGCTGTATTCAGTAGCAGTAAATGCGAGGCCACTATAATCTGTATCCATACAGGCAAGGAAACACTTAATAAGGAGAAGGCTTGCTTTTCCTGGGGTGAAGTCGTCCAAGAAGACAGTATATAAATCTACTATGCATTCGTGTTTCCGTAGTAGCATTTATACTCTATTCTTTTTTGGGCGCTTTCTGGAAAGCAGGTTGTCTATGGACTGGAGGCATGATGTCCTTATATCACTTATTATTGTTTCTATTATACAAATCAAGTGTTTTTCATGGGACAACTTAATAATAGATTTGGGCACATGGATATCATAGGACCGCTTGACGTAAGTATAAATTCCTTATGATCCATTAGCTATTACTTAGGAACACTAATTCCTTTATAACTCTTTTAATATAATATATTCATATGATATTTATATGAAGATCCTAATTAGTCAAATTTTTTGCATACTGAGCTTTTTTTCCTTTGCAATGTAACGCTCGTCTTTTCCGCCAATTATCTATAATGTTTTTGGGTTGGGAAGCAGTAGGATTAGTTCTTATTTGCTAATCAATTTCTGGACACTAGAAATCAGGCCAATCAGGCGCAATGAAAGCCATAATCTTTAATCGAGTGGGGGATAGTTCTTCCTTGTTGCTATGCATTAATGAACTATGCGTTTTCCTCATTGATTTTACTGAAATACAAGCATTTGTCCCTATTATACGTCAACAACATTAAGTTATTTTCATTTTCTTTAATGTTGTTGAATATTAGCTTGTTTTCTCTTCTGGCTGCTGTGCAAAATCAGCACAATATTTTTACATCCTTGGTTGCCTGATGCCATGAAGGCCCTACACCTGTTTCTGCATTACCACATTCAGCCACATGGTCACTGCCGGTGTTTTCCAATATTACGTTCTCTTGGATATTTGCTATGCGCCAGCTATTTCATTATAGTTGCCTGTGTAGGACTGATACTTCCAATATCTCTTCTTTAACAGGATGTTTCAATATGATATAAAACGTATAATGCCTTTTCAACCTGTAGTAATTAGGCTTCATGGTTTTCGCTGTGGTATTGGCCAATTCAACTTTCGCTTTTCCATTTGGTCAACACGCGTTTTTCAAGGCACTTCTTTTCTTTGTGCAGGATCTGTGATTCACGCTATAGGAGATCAGGATATTCGCCGTATGGGTGCTTATTTAAGGATTACCTATAACATATAGTGCAATGCTCTTGGATCCATGTCTTTGATAGGGTTTCCTTCTTAAGCGGTTTTTACAGAAAGATTTTCTAATAGAAGGTACATTCAATATCTTCGGGACTATGCATACACGATATACTTCGTGTCTGATTTTCCACTACAATCAGCGCTTTTTACACGTTCCGTCTTTTATATACGTTTTCTTTAGTGACATATCAGTCCAAAAAGCATATATGCTAATGTTCTGAAAGCTCTTACTTCCTTTATATTCGATCATCTTATTAACAATCCTTTCAATTTCTCTGGGTATTATTTAAAAGATTAATGAGTTTACATACCCCTTCTATAATTTTGCTATATCACACTTAGTGATGTTTCTATAGATCAAGATTCTTCAGTGATTTATTCAAAGTTTGCCTAGTATATTCAGTTTACTGGGGTATTTCTAGTATATCTTGGATGTTTAAAAGGAAGTTATTTTTTCATAAGCAATATAAGCAATACTCTTGCCTACATATTCTTTTGTAAGAGATTCTTTGTGATGCTTTTAATAGTCTGTATATTTCCTACCTCTCGCATATTCTCTTTAAATATACATATAAGGCTATTGATAAGGTATACTTGAATTTTTTGGATCAATGGAAGCTATAATTTCCTAGAATATTATTTAAACGTCTTGTAGCCATTAGACAACACCTTTCATTATAGACTAATCTTAGTCACTCTGTTTCATTGATCGGCCTGGTTTACTCTGGTTATCTACCTGTGTATACCTTTGTTGCTGCTTTGGTATTGTAAATCTGCTGATCTATAATCCTTTACAAAGGATTTAGTTATAAGCGAATGATACTGCTATATCCTTAATAGATACAGTTTACTTTTTATACAGGTGAAAGATAGCTTATTCACTTGTATATTGCAATTATTATAGTACGGGGGTAATTTGCCTTTGAATGAACCTGTATAATTATATAGGAATATCCCTACTGAATTAGGATAAATACAAGTAGCTTTATCAGGGTCAAATAATAGCTATGAGATCTTACGTAATATCATCTTTTTGTATAGCTTACTGTTTATAAATATCTTACCCTACTCTCCAGCGTATACTATATGTAATCTTTATATATGCATATATGATATACTTAGAAGATGTGTGAGGCTAACTACTTTGCACATTAAGCATGACAACCGTGCAGTAGACATCTATGCTATACTATTCGCTTGGTCAATTTTTACAGGAATACCTTAAATGTCTCCAGAGCCTATAGCTGGCTCAAGTGCCCCCCTACTAACTAAAGTACACCTGGAATCTAATACATTACTACTAACAGTAAAGCTATCCCTGATATTATAATAATGAGCCCTGTAATGCTTAATAATTGGACTGAGCATGAGTATATTAACAATCTTCCCATTATTATAGCTATCACTATTTATGTTAATGGCCATACCTGTCCTTACGCTAGCTATCTGTCATCTATCCATCTCGATAATAGTAATACAAGATAAATCATGCTATTTGATTGAGCATTAACTGGTCAGCGTAAAAGGAATAAAAAGTAGAATATTACATACATGATAAAGAAAGGATATTTTAGAAGAATATCATGTAACTAGACAGGGTAAGAGAAAAACATAACATATTAAGGCATTAATGATAATATACATGTTATTTAGCTTCTTGTAGTGGAGGCATTGTAACAAGCTATACTATAGAGTAATAATCATATCCCATTGTAGAACAGCTTTTTATATGAATAGGGAGTAAGTAATCAGGTATATCTCTAGCGTTAGAAAGTAAAGTGATATTAAAATAAGAGGATAAGATAGAACTACCAACGAAAGCGTAAGTAAACCAGTAGCTATCATATGAGCACACAGCAGTAATGGTATAATATAGGAGACTATATCAGGCAATCAGTCAAGGAAATAGTCTATACTAGTTGAAGTAGGATATGATTACATTCTAGTGACTGCTTACTCTAGTAAGAGAGAAAGAAGTACCTATGTATACATAGCAAAATAAGGAATATAGATATGATAGCGTCATTCTCGATGGAATATGATGTACCCCAGGGTATACTTACAATTAGCCTAAAATGCATATAAAGAAATAACTGAGAAGGAACCAATTAAGAAGGCATCCATATACATAAATCTAACCAGTAATCGATCCCTCTCTGCTTAAAAGAATACCGTGATAGCTATTTGGCTATATTATCGAGAAACTTAAAAGTATATATATATATTACCAGGGATACAGTATACATATCATAAAGAGACTATTGGACGTTTACAAGAACAGGCTTAATACTAGGAGTAGGATATCATAGACTAATGTCTTACTATGATACCAAACTATTCCATCTTGTGTAATGCATGATACCTTTCTTAGTATAGCAAATATATCACATAATTGTGCTTATAATACATCCTTGCATATAAAAAGGGATTATTGTAATTATGTAGTATGGTAGTTAGTTACACCAAGGCGATGGAGCCTTATAAATAAGGATATCCATTCCTCAGATATGTCTGCCTTGTATAGAGATCTCGCCCATATTTTTGTATATAATGATACTTCAGGAGAATTTTAATAAAAGAGTAGAAATATTGTAAATGAACCAAAGATAATAGCATGTCAGTCCAAAAAGATCAAAGTTCTCTGGATAGCAAAGTGACAAAGGGTCCTACTAATATATCTAGAATATACAAAGACTCCTTCATGCCATGTGACAGTAATTAGATAGTGGAAATAAGAAGATAGAAAGAAGTGTATAGGAAGACACAAGGAGAGTTTATCCTGGATACAGGAAGTTATTATACATACAATAGACATACCTGAAAAGTTAAAAACAGTAGAATAAAGGTGAGATTTATGTAATAAGAATATACTAGAATAGAGATATGTTCCTAAAGGTATCCCGAGAGAATTAGGGGTATCTTGAAAACTACTAATAATAATATACCTATGCTAATGATATAAAATAAACATAAACTGAGCTATAATACTAGATCTCTCTCTATCTCTACCCGAGAGGAAAAGCATTAGTTAAAATGATGCTTTGCCAGAAGTCGAAAGATATAGGCAAAGAATTTGCCGATGTGGTAATAAATACACATGTATGAAATAGTAAACAGGTGATAAAGAGTGTGCATAATGATTTTGCTAGATAAAACATCAATACAGAAAGATAAAGATAGCATTAAAGAGCCTGTTGTAGACGAGCCATAAAGGTATAACCTTGCTATGTGTATATAGCAAGGTTATACAATAATACAGCTTGGCAAAGTATCCTCAATAGCCTACAGTCCTGTAAGTACAGGTATAGGTATATAGCCTCTCGATGATATATTAGTCTATAAGAGGTTTAGTCACTTGGATATGGATAGGTATCCCAGAGTTACAAATACGGAAAGAGAGGCTACTCAGTATGATTATAAAAGTTTAAAGATGTGTGTCCTTGGTATAGTGGTATGGGCATACAGGTTTAACGTGCAATAAATAGAATAGAGGCGATATATCAAATGTATCAGAAAAATATTAGTAATACTGGTAAAGCTATAGTATCCTTTTTATAGGCATGATATGTATAATTACATCCCTTATTTAAGGTTGTATAAGTTAGTATGGCTGTTTCCGTAAAAGACTATAAAATCTGGCTAAACAAGCTTATCAGCAGGAAAATAGGCATGGTATGCTAGCATACTGTATCAGCTAATACCTAAAATACTTGTTTTTATATGCTTATACATAATCAAGAGGTACCTTGTTTAGATCTGGATATAATATAGTATGACCTTTATACTCACTACTGGTCTAATATCATATTCTTTCATATAAAACCTTGCTAGCAGTATTTTTAGCTGCTATAAATGGATAAGCTGTGCGTATTTAAATATAACCTAATAAATGGATTATTTGTATTATATTTAGTTGATTTTAAATAACTGTAGGTATCCAAGGTACTATAGCTATAGCGCTGTGATATAAATATATACCCATAATAATAACAATGTTGCATACTTATACAGCATGAGTATTTTCCCACGAGGGATCACTTACAGAATATCCTATCCTCATAGTCTACTTTTGTGAAAATGAACTATTATACTATTTTGCAGCATGGTCAAAAGAGTAGTGCCCATATAGCTAAGTATTACTATTATCCATCATAATAATGTAAAAATAACTATTAGTATTACTGAAATGCTAATAAATGGTCCGAGCCAAGTAATAGTAATAAATCATTATTTAAATATATGAGCTATAATAATCTACCATAACTAATATTACAGCAACTAAACAATAAATTATTAGGGTATACATTGTACCACATACAGTATAGCTAAATACCGTAGCTGGTATCATCCTAGTATGTTATCATCATTATTGTATGGTAATAGCTCATACTCAGATGACAGTTTACTTGTATATCACATAAAAGACTAGAGAGATCCTGGTAGGATACAATGTGGCTATTTCTTGTATATTTTATTACAGAAATCTAGACGATAAGTAATTATATCTCTGACTCTGAAAAGCTGTAAAGAAGTAATGAAGTTTTCTTAAACACTAATAAAAGGATTGATTCTTTTATGCTACAGATTATAAGCATATGGAACAATGGTATAATTAGTGGAAGATATACTGATCATATGTATATATGTACGTGATAGTAGGCTAAGACCCCTTATTTTGATATAACTGTAAGATTTTAGCCATAAATAGCATATGCTCATGGCATGTATAGCTATATGCATTATCTCTAACCCTGGAATAAAGATACTCTTTACTTGCTAGCCTTATAATCAAGTATAGCTGTTCCTTATACATACAATAGCTCTTTATCAAAGTTCTTTGGTTGGTATAAAGCACAGTATAACCTTTTACACAGCAAAGCATACTATTTAGCTAGTAGGGTAATATAAAGATAGACCTTGTACGTAATATAGCAATAGTAGAATATTCTCTTATAACTCTCATAGCATATGGGGATCTCTGCCCAGTATTCTCGCCAACAGGTTCAAAAACAGCTTTGGATATTATGAATAATCATAAGCTTAACCCTATGATGTAGGCCTGTATGAGAATAGTTTAATATTAATAAACTAATTACAATGATATAATCTTGTAATATATATATATGTAAGGTATACAATAAAGGCTATTTAGGCTGCTAAATACTGTATCATGGATAAGCCTATACAGCGTCATTTACAATGTCTCATGCCAGCAATATTATAAGGTCTGTATATGGCACAAGGCTAATAAACGTAGAGTTTACTTTTATTTCATCAGTTTTATATAAAATGTACCCTTTTATCATTATGGGTTAAAATATGCCTTGTACCACACAATAATACAGCCTTTTGTCCGTTTATACTCATTTTATGATAATAGTCTATTTCACCAGCTAAATAGCAAAGATTATTAAAGTTAAACTTAATTACCAAAACTTCTACAGATCTATTCAAAATATCCCTTAGTAAAGAATTCTCTTAGGTAAATTATCCATTATACAGGATTCTTCTACTTAGAGTAAAAATGACCTTTGCTCTGCATGTATACATATATCTTATATAAAAAGGAAGTAACATAATGAGTATGACATAAACTAATGCTAGAACTCCTATCTTATTTGTGAATTTAGCACTTATTCATTTTTATACTACAGCCACAGCCAAGCTATATAATGAGGACCATACAGCGGTACCTATACCTATACCTATACTTATACCTTATTCAGGTAATGTTAGTATCTCAGACTGATTGAAGTTAACTCATTTGGTGTGGAGAATAAGCGAGTACACTATATTAGGGTATTTTGTAACCTGCATACCCTGTACACGCATATAGCAATAATATGTAACTATATTTAAGAATACAGTAATATATAGGTAAAATATCAATCATTAATCACAGTAAATATGTTTATATATATATAGTAGAGTAATCTCTACAGGAATTAAGTATAATCCTAATTTTATCTTGTTTAAGCAGAGGCTAGGTATGATTTATTAAGGGCTTGCCTATTTTACAAGAGCAAGATATCTAGGTCAACTACTATGACAAAGTGCGCTTGCCAAGAATACAATATTTCAACCTAAATAGTAGTTCATCCACTATTTTCAAATAGCAAGTAAATTATCAGCTAAAAATATAGACATTACTCATACTAGTACTAATGGTATAGGATAATAATAATACAGCGTGCTAACCAGGCATACCTCGATATAGCCTTGGCTTACATAATAGGCTTCTGCTATTTTAATCTGTTCCTTGAAAAGGGACCACTTTATGTTACTAAGCTGTAAGTTATAACTATCAAGATTCCCTTGGTACTGGAAAACCCAATTGCATCCAATTAAGCTTACTAAATTAATACTTTACGGGTAATGTACTGTTTCTGGGTAGTATTACAGTGTAAAATATTCATCTTAATCACGCTGTTGAAATAAGCATATATAATGTAACTGGTATACTATACACTCATTTCTGACACTTTTTCTTAACTATTCAGCAAATAGCTGTTTCTTGCTAAAGCTCTATTTTGCTATGAATAATAGTAATACTATTTCTCCCTGTGTACCATAGTGTTCTAGCATATTCTATAAAAGTAGCATATACTTACTTAAAGCTGTATTTTATCCTTATGTAATCACAATAGTAACATAATCACGCATAGTTTATCTATTTCTGGTAAAGTACTACTATTTATAGCTATATTTACTAATTAGTAGATATCTTTATATGCTTGATGATATAGTCTGCAACCCTTTAACCTTGAGAAGATTATTATTAGCCTTGTATGACTAGCAATTACCTAATGCTACAAGTTAAAGCTAAGCGATATATATGTGTGTATGATACCATATGCATTATCTTGAATAAGGCTACTTTATAATGTCTATCTTATACTTTTACTGCTAATCCATATTTAAACTTATTGCTGTAGCTTAAACAAGAATACTTATATTATAAGTGAATTGGCACATTAAATTGAGCCTGAAAATAGACTAGTATATAAAGCTCACTGGTTTAAGCTAACTATGTACAAGATGAGATATATACTTAAATACACGTATATAAGATATTATATCCAGGATATATCAAAATAGCATGTATAAGCTCTGTTACAATATATACAATAGACTCAACTAAGTATAGCATGTAGCTAAAATTATAGGAAGACAAGCACAGTAATAAAATCTTAAGGATATCTGATTAATAAGAAAGTCTATACATAGGAGAGGGAATTGAGAAAATAGTCTTTTATACCTGCTACGCATGTTTCCTCTGATAATATAATAGAGGGTACTACATACTATGCTTGGTCTCTATACATGATAATAAAGGATCCTTTTATATTATACCAGGTGTCACATATAGCATATACTCTTGGTTAAATGTAGACGGATATATCTTATCCTGTCTACATTATGACACTTGCTTGTATGGTTAAGGTGGTATATCACTAGATTTCAGTTGTAGGGTATTTTAGCGATACCTAAGAAGATAGCATACTCTTCGCTAAATATACAAGTGTATTTAGGTATAGTATTACTGTTACTATTAGTATAGACTATTTCATGATAAAGCATACCCACAGGGTATAAGGTATAGTAGGTGAAACTTATTATTTAAAAGTAATATGCCCTTGCAGAGAGTGCTAGCAAAAGATTGAGCTAAAAAAGAAGGTATTCATCCTCAAGAATAATGGTTTAATAAGCTCTAGTTAGCTTATCTCTATATCAATAACACTAAAGGTTTGCTGCATGTAATTAGTAAAGACAAAGATGAAAGCAATATTATTAAAGACACAAGCATATTAAGTAAGTCTGTCAGTATAAATGATGCAACTAGGTGTAATTCTGCTTATGCTTGGCTATTTATGAGTGGGCTCATATACATATTATCTGATTAACAAGTTTGTATAACGTCTACACAGTATAACAAATCTGTAACTGGGAAAACTTGCCTAGACTAACCATAGTCCTTAAAACACTTGTATTATGGCATGCTAGCAACACATGCTCTAAAACTACCTAGTAAATATCTGTAATGGTTAAAAGGTTATTTATTAGATTATCTACACCAAGGGTTACTTCTATATTTAGTATCTCTCTTTTGTAAGGATACTTCCCAATACTGTAATACCTGAATACTAGGATATCTTATAATAGGCAGCAGTACGAGCCTAATAGCGTATATTAATACTGGTCATAACAGGTAAAATGTCCTTATTAATGATAATATTGTGAGATTTCCTTATTCTGATGTCATTTTATCGATTTATCAGACTAGCATGGACATTTCTCACTAAAGGATCCTAGTACTATAGAGTAACCTATTTAGTATAATCGTTTTGATTAGAATATTAGATGATATCTTGTATTACTTATTTATTAAATCTGCCACATGTTTAAATATGTAGATCTTGCTTACCCTATACACGATGCTATTTGTCGTGATTATGCGTACTAGAGACATCCCGTCACTTCTAGTCATAATTAGCTCCTTTTACCCTGCAAGATAAAGATATCGCATTATATCTCTTACTTGCATGTCTATAGCATAAAGACTTCTTACTACTTAAAGAATTAAAGAAAGAGGATAAATAGGTAATAAAATCATATTTCTTTACTATTGCTATGAAAGAAAGGTATCACACAACCATTTATGAGATCCTTATTATTACTGGCAGCATATATCACCTAAAAGTAAGATTATGATATCATATGTCCTGTGTCTGATCATATGTGGTACTTTGATTAAGTGCTATTATCATGTTTTTACCAAGCTTTCTCTTTCTTTGAACAGAATATATTTCTACTACTATAATGCTGTATTTAAAATACTAAATGATATTATATATTCTATGACAGAATAATGCTCCTGTAAGGTAAACAAGGTACCCATAAATTTGAAATAGCTTAAACTAATATGTTCAATACAGGAGCAAGCTACTATTATTCTTTATTAAATGAGATAACAATACAATAATTAAGTTATTCTGGTGAAAGTTAACTGATTAGTGCTGTACCTATGCAATGTATTACTTTAATAAAATAGCTAGTACTAGGAATAGCCATATTATAACATAATGTACAGTTACAAATTGACCAGCAAAAGATCTTTGTATGAGATGGATGATCTAAGCATGCTATATTTATGCTGGAAGCCCTTCGAGTCCTTTTGCCATGTATCAGCATGTAAGCGATAGCTAAAGTCCTTATTTAAGCTATCTCATAACATATAGGTTATTTATAGTGAGTATTGTATGTATATGATTAAGGAGATATCTTGATACGTGATATCGCAATAAGCTTATACCTTTTTCAGTTCTTTCTAGTAGCAAAGAGGTATAAGGAGTATAAGCGTAGAAAAGATTTTATTTATAAGTATTCAACTATTAAATAGGATAGTCTCATTCTGAGCGAGATTTAGCTGATGATGCTTGAAATATGATAAAAGTACCCTTTTTACAAATAATGTGATATATTTGTATAAAATGATAAAAATCAAGATATTATAGCTTTTCAAAGGGAGAATGTATCTATTGACTGATCAGGGATATGCTCTATACACGCTGTATGCTACATAATAGGAGGATTATCCCAAAATAAGGATAGAGGATGTATAGGTATACTTAATCATGCATAAATCACGAATATAGCTAATATTGCTCATTGCAAAAGAAAAGTACTGTTATTACCAGTCTCTTTCTCTTAGTAACCATTAAACTTGATAAAGCAAGCTTTTATTGAATATCTACGAGTATACACACACATACGTTAACCTTTAGCAACTTAGCCATACATGCATCAATGCTACACTTAGTACATGCAGCGAGATCTTGATATGAATTTACCAGGTAATCTTTACTTTCGTCACGTTATAAGAATTATACTAATTTAATGTATAAATTACTGTATTAAAGATTTATTATGACAGTCTAATATTCTTGTAAGTTTATTTGCCTAAAGGCAAGGGGGGGAATATCTACTTATGCTACAAATTAGCCATGACATATTCTGCATGCAGAGGATTTGATCAGCTTGTGATAGCCATACAGTACATTCTCATTAAATATAGCCAAATTGGCCTGACAGTATACTTTAGCCCCTAAGTCAATACAGTAATATAGATCCACGACTATGCAATAAGCTAGTTTATCCCATGTGTAATCCTTTGTTTATCTTGAATATTGGTCAAACGGTTACTTATTCAATCTTTTCACATAAAAGCCTAAAGGCTTATTTTCATCAGTTCTTCTTGACATTGTTTTGTAGGCAACATATCGCTAATTATTCCCTTTTCTTCATTTCTACACTATCATATTCACTTTAAGGCTTCCATATGCTCCAAAGGAGATATTGCTTGCATAATCTTCAATATAGCTGGCAATTTACTTTTATAGATACATAGATAGCGAGCTAGATAACAGCGTACCAGATAAGATAATCCTGTAGCCTTAACAGATAAAAATAAGCTAATTAATCCTTACAATTACATAAAAAGAGCATATTAGCATATATGACTAGGATTATCTTTTTTCTATAATATAGCATGATACCTGGATCCTGGATACCCCCTATAAAATAGTTTAGACTATTAGATCTTTTCTATCGCTAAGATCTCTATTAGGTGCTGGTTTTAATTATCTATCAAAAATGCTCTGGTGAACCTGTTTATACTACATATACCTATATATTTAGCTAATTTGGGTATATTAGTCTTATAGTAACAGTCTGTATAAACAAGCTGAGTATTCCTGGAAGAACTAACGTATACTACTTAGAGTACCTCCTACAGAAGAGGATTAATCCTCTTTATTATATGAATGATAAGTAAACCTGTCATACAAACTGATCGAAGATGTATAAGTATAGCTTGGCCAAGCGTATTTTAGGATATAGTAGAAAAGCAATAAACAGAACTATCGATATCAATTATCACGATTATCTGCTAGTCTTAAAGCTCATACGATATCGATATCCTCTACAGCTCAAAATGATTAATAATATAACCTGTCATGTAATATCACAATAATATAAGTATAGCTAGCTATACTTTTCCACATATGTTGCTTAGTGGCAAGGCTACTTCAGCATTTTGCTAATAGGCTATTTATCGCTAAAGTAAAAATAGGATAATTGTTCCTTTTTAAAGATATTTAACAGTATTCTATAAAAGTATCAAAATGGTTTAAAATAGGTAAACAGATACTATTATTCATGTTTAATAGGTACTAGGATATAATATGACTCTTAATAACCCCTTAGTTACCTGTATCACGAGGGTTTGCATAAACCTAGATAATACCACTGCCATAGGTTATAAAGATGAACTGGCTAATCCAAGGACTACTTGATGTTCACAGGTGGAGTAGTATAGCTTGGTTCAACCAATAATAAATAAGAGGTATGTCGTAGGTAAACAATAGGATAAGACACACTTAGTAGTATATAACCATGCGCCAATACGTGGGTAAACAGTTCAACTATATAATATCACCCTTTTTTCATAAGTATATTCTGGTATAGTTAAACCAATCGAAAATTATCATATCTAACAGTGAACTTATTTAATAATAGCTTGTCCTATCCTAAATACAGACAAGGCTATGTGGAAGCATTATATATTATAATACAATGGGTATAAATAGTGGTATGTTAGTTTGGTGGATAATAGCACCCATTTATCTTATTTTTACGCTAAGCATTTCTTACTAGCAAGGATAGTTATGCTGGGGTATTATTGTGTAATCCGTGAAACTAGGAGGACTGCCATCAAAAGGTTGAAAAGCTTTATAAAAATCACTTGCTATTATACTTTTACAGAATTCTATAACTGATATCTTTATTTCTTGCTTATTTATAATCTTCTTAAGCTCTTTTAGCCTAATCGAACAGATTGCACTAATTAGCAAGATGACTATGCTACTACCCTACCACCAGGCAATATTTTAAATGAATAGATGACACTCGTGATAGTGATAGTGATGTTGGACATGATTGGATATTCCTGGAAGCATTGTACATAGAATTTGTCAATATATATATTATTTTAGCCCATAAGGATGATTACACTACCGGTAAAGGATTATAGTAACTAATCAGTATCTCAATAATAAAACGCTATAATGGTGGAAAATAGCTAAATATTAGGAATAAGGATATAACATACCTACAAAAGCTAGTTCTTTTCATTACCAGCTTCCTTTAACCAATAAGTAGACAAAATGACACTTTAGTGAAAGTTATACTACTACTATATAAAGAACTAGCTTATTATGCTAATAATAGTTATTATAAGCTTACCTTGGGCAAAGAAATAATTGAGGAGTCTTTAAGCAGAAGAAGTTGACTATAATAGAGATACCAAATGGTTATTCTATTGATAGCAGATAGCTCCATGGGAGCAAGTAGTGTATAATCAACTATTTGGTGAAAGAGAAAGTAATAGAGATCCAGTTTCAGTATGGGGGCTTAAAGGTAAGAAGAATGCATTTGTTAGTACATAGGATAACAGGTAAGTATCTCCTGGTATAGGTAGTAATAAGGTACTGTGCGAGCTCCAGGTATACTTTACATACTAAGGAGGCCAATATAGGCTATAAGCAAATAAATGAAATATGTACCCAGATATAGGCTTTGCCTATACATACAAAAAGCAATACTACTATTACTGCATGATTCGTGACGGCAGCATTAAGTAAGACTCAATATGATCTTAATCTTAATGACATGAATAAGAAGCAAGGAGAGGTCTTTCGAATAAAGCTATTGGCTATAAGTAATAGTAGAAATTTATACAAAGCATAATAGTAAGGACTATAGAAATAACTCATGTGCTTTATATACACAGGTTTTGCTACGTGATAGATTCAAGGATAGTACTTCCTATAAAAGAGGTGTGTTTATGCTAGGTATATATATACTAGTTCTTCTTTATCCTTATCTTATATTTCATGACCAATGAAGATAGCATGTATCATAATAGCTTATCATTTAATAAAGGTATACTATTTTATTATTATCTAAGCTTTTGTAGGACAGCGCTTATTTTGAGCTCTATAAAAGGGATGGGTATTCTATTTCTGGAGATGAGTAGATATCTATTTCCTCTATTGCTTGATATCATAAAATGACTCCTCGTGCCAAGAGTATATCTATCCAAGTAAACATGTTTTGGATATTGGCTCGTAATATACAAATACTGCTTATACCTACACAGATATAGCAACCATTATTTATTGATCATAGCATAAAAATAAAAGACTATTAAATCGACTATTCTTTATTACATAAACTACTACTGAGATTACAGTGAGGGGTTTATAGTATAAAGGTAATAATATCCCCTATTTTAGCGTATTTATAGATATATAAGGTAACGCTGGCTAGCCAGCCATTGATTATTTGAGTAATGTTTAGTCCACATCAAGATACCATACAGTATAGCTATACCTATTAAAGATGAGTAGAGTAGTTAATTGAGGTCTATTTTGTGTAAATACTATTAAATATGCTTTTTGCAGGTAATATTGAGGCAATTATCATAAAGTTCTACTAGTCGAATTCTTAGATAATTTACTATCACCATATACATAACTAAGTTTAAGATAAAATTCTTTGCTACTTATTGGGTACTATTACGACCACAAATATGATGCTAGGGCTAGGGATACATGATATACGTGCAAAGCATCAATAAGCTTAATTCATTGTACACACTACCTTATCGATAGCTTATATTAGCATATATGTATATGTATATGTTGTATATATACACACTATAAATCTAATGGTTCTTTTCTACCAGAAAGTATTCTTGTAAACATTCTTTCATTAAGATAAATGGATACATAACCATTGTTAGCATCATTTATTTATCCTCATTCTTCGAAAGAGGTATACCCATTCAATTTCGATTACACTCTCATAACCAGGATCGATCATCTTGCATCACATCAGCATTAATAAATTAACCTTATCCCTCCTCTCTAGATAAACGGTATGTCATCAAGTTTCCTAATATGTAACTGACAGCTTGTCAAGGTAATTAAATCATTTATATTTCTTCAGTGTACTAGTTTAACTGATTGTATATACACCAGTACCTATTTCTTCCCTTTGACGGGTTAACAGCTAAATCCGTGGATTTAGGCAAAAATTACATTATTCTACTTTTTATTATGATATATACCTGGATTGTGTTAGTACCAGTATAGGTGATAATGTTCTCATAGCTTGGTTATACACACATACCAGGGCAATAAGGTTAAAATAATGTCTTATCCTTGTATATACAGCACAGTCCAACATAATAGGTAAAGGTTATTTGATTGCCCTGTATCCTGTATCCTGTATAGTCTTTGTTCAGATAAAAACAAGCTAATTGGTTTGTGTCAATATTACAGGTTTGGTGTCATCTTTCACTTTAATAGATCAATATTTAATAAAGCTATACTATACTATATACATAATATTACCTCTATACCCTGCAAAGCTTATAGCTATAGCTATTAATTCTAGTGAAAGTTGTATGTCTCCTAGAAAGAAGTGTACCTCTGACGAGTCCATGTTCATGTATGATAGTTGCCATACGGATCAAGGCCCTGTAAGTGGTATTGGTGCCACTTTTGCCTATTACAGTGTATTTATCATAATATGCTGTTTAATCTAGCACGGAACCTAACATATATATGTACAGGTCTTATCAAATACTACAATGGTACTAGGATAACAGGATAAACCTTTACATCTGGTGTTCTTTTATCATGTAGATAGACGGTAGTACTATTCAATATACCAATCAGTCTAATAATATCTCTCATATACCAAGAAGCGTATATTGTTATACGCTGATTAAGTATGCATAGCATATCTCATTGTATACAACAGTATATACTTGCTTTTTGACAAAGGATGTCCGTTAGTACAACAAGCGTACATTGTATATATATATTTTTTTACAAAAATAAGACTTACTTGTCAGTAGATATAAGAAATAACCTATAATCCTTTATTTTAATATAAGATAACCTTGTTATTAGCTGTACTCATGCCATAGCCAATTAGTACATCAAGCTAAATGATTGTTTTATGCCATACTGTCACAGTAAGAGGGATTATTCTCAAGAATATCCTGATAACTGGAAATGTATGCGTATTTAACAAAGTCTCTCAATAAAAGATCCATCCATACAGCCATAATTTTACTAGGTGTACGGTTTTATTCATCTACTGAGGCAGCTTATAGGTATTTAATTAAAAGAAACTATCTTAATAAACATCTTATTTGCTTTTAACTAGTATATGTACCTTTCTCTATCATAATAATCAGTTTATTTCAAATCTAGCAACCCAAGGCCTTTCCCTGTATACTATGGTATACAAGAAGTATAACTGACCTATAATGAAATATTCAGCACTAATTATTAGTTATCGCCAAGATACTCTGAAAATATAAATCATAGATCTTACATTTGTATAAAGTATACTCATACCGAGATCTCTTGAACATGTTTTCTTCTTGGAAGATATGACACTACCCTATTCTGCATGATAGTTACTATATATACCAGGGTGAAAATGTAAGAAATACAGCTAGAGTGCTACTCTTGATCACTAATAAGCAATAAGCATCCATTATAATGATTTAGCAATAATTTCTAAAGAGCTCATAAGTGATAAGTGAATCCCGCAGAATACATTCATTATACACTATGATAAAAACAAATAAGCTATTATTAGCTGAACAAAAGAGGTATAGGTATATACGCTAAGTAAGGCACCATAATTACTATAAGCATACTGTTTTGTTTGTATGATTACTGTTACTGTTATTTTACCAGCTTTCTTAGTTAAATTAATTTTGACAGCTTTTGATAAGACCCTTTAATGGTTGTCAAGATGGAGATAACTAAATTTACCATATACTTACCTTGCAGAATAAACCATCCATTTTCACTACTTTTTGACAAAAAGACTGGTAGGGGGGGCCTGGTATTTCATTCTTGTACCCAATGGGATATACACATATCAATAATAAAAGGTAGATTACTAAATAAGGAGGTGTATGTGTACTTTATAGGTCATAGCTCTATTTACTGGACCTATAGTCTAATCTATACCCTAAGCTACAACTTTGTCATTTATGTAATTATACTCTTTATGACTAGTAGTAGTAGCGTTTTCCTAAGCCTATGAAAGGACCCTCTTACTATTAAATATATCAAAATTTACTGTTCTACAGCAAGATTACTTACTCATTAAATCCTAGTGAGCATTTATATTACTACCCTCCCGCTTATTAGTTTTTAACTGGACTGAATACTAAGCTCTCCTTGTACGAAATTTACCATTATTACTAATAGTAATAGTTGGGTATCTTCAACAGTGTACTCATGGCTAAATCTTGTCAAAGATCGTATGTGCTCTACTATAAGGACTGAGCTATTATTAATATTTAAGGTAGCCAAGTATGTCTAAAGAACATGCCCATATACTTGGAGAGACAGGTATAGGTATAGCATATAGCCTGATACCTGATACACAAAATAACAGGTAATTTTAGGACGGGGTAAATCTTCCATATCCATAAACGCTTCTATTAAGAAGCATTTTGAAAGGTATGAACGGGAGTATGCAGATTTTATCTGTTATACTACTAATAGGGAGCATACTAGCACTAAATAATTATTTACCACACCAGAGACAAATTAGAAAGCTTTTCGTTGAGTGTACCAGTAAAGAAACATTAAAATGTACCCTGTCAATAGATAGATTATAGTAATACATAATAAGCTGATATTTTATCAAATGCTCCTGTATATCAGTAAAAGGGTGCTTTTTCAGCAAAGGGTCCTTGTACTAATATAGAATAGTTACAATAATAGCTGTTTATAGGATATTATTTTGCTTGAACAGGATTGTAAGCATATTCCTGGATACTCTTATTATAGATGTAAGCTTGATACCTATACCTACTTTTACTCTTATAGAAATGGCTATATAGTCCTTTAACAAGACCTATACGTATATTAGAGCTTGTATTCTCAATCTGGAGGTGGAAAAAGGGCTTTATTGCATGCTCGCCAGTTGTTTCCTAGATGTATGCTTCTTGTAATAATATACTCGTGTTAGTATAAGGAAGAGTTATCCTTACTATATTATATTATCATAAGCATATGTGCACCAAATGTTAACTGTTAAGTTAGCTATATTAATTTCTACTCTAGGTTACACCTGTCATCTACCAGGCACCTGGCTAAAATATCCCTAACAGCGTACGCTTAGAGTATTACTACTTTATTAAAGTTATAATAAGGGCTAGAAGAATATATGTATTATTAACCATATTATTATTACCAGTATACTGAAGAAATACTGTAATAACATAGAATTAGACAATAAGATTATACAGTACCTTTATTCTTAATACTGTTACATTCTACCATTTATAGTGCTTTATTAGCCAAGAAACTTATCCCATTAGCAGTTTATCCATAAGTCTACAAACAGTATGTTATTCCTACAAATAATATAGCAATTCTGTATTATCATAGCTATTACCCCTGTAAATAGTGCCACCTATACCAGAATGGCTTTACTAGCCCATGAATGATGTAGATAAAGTATTGCAAGGAAAACCTGATGTTACATAAGAATATAAGCCTGTAAACACTTATATAGTCAAAAATCTATTATGATAGCCAGCAGATAACTGGTACGACAGTGTAAACACTTTTATCATAATCAGCAAAGCTTCTTAGTGCTGTCATCCTATATAGCTATACCCAGAGTCATACATATGAGATTACGCCCCATACCATATACAAGACAAAACCATTTTAAGCTATTTTACATGTGTATGTATCACATATTTCTCAATACCATTAGATTGCACTATACATGCCAAGTTATCTATATATATAAGGTAACATAAAATAGAGTCTCTGCTTAAGCCTGGTAAGTATACATGCTGATAACCTTTTTGCTGATATAACTAATAATACACAATATTTAGCCTTTGGGTAGTCCTGTTTTGTATAAGCTAGGCACTATACGTCTATCCTTATACCTGCTTAAAGGCTAGCAAATAAGAGTTATGGAAATAAGGTAATATTATCCATTACAGCAGTCTATAGTGATACTTATCACACTGATCCTATATTTTGTAGGGTTTAAGCTAATAATAAAGTGTAGCTGTATACAGGATACATGCTAATGGATCCACAAAGTGATTTTATAGCCTTAACCGTGAGGTAAATGGAAATCTTCAGGTATTTAAGGGATAGCACAATATTTCTATAGGTTATAGCGCTATTTATTGCAAGAAAGAGAAAAGGATAAGCATTAGCTAAGGTTTAATGCTATTAATAGCAAATATAACGCTTACCCTTGTAGACATCAGCTATAGCTGTCCCTATGAAAGCGAAAGTCCTCTAAATAATATAGTAGCCAGATAACCTTACTTTGTCTAGCATAATAATAGATATTCTATACCTATCGCTTTTAATGAAAAATGGTGTAGTAGTACTCTATGGCTAGTTGACATCTAAGATTTTTGACATACATGATATTATAGGGTACAAACAAGGTGATACTTATACCCTGGATGCTTACTTAGCAGATTATTCAAAGATTACAATAAAATAAGATATTACTGCCACATAAAATATGGCATGTATATTCAGATAGCTTTATCGATATGCATATGCAGGATACAAACTATGCGAACAAACAGTATATTACTTAAGTAAGCAAGCGTAACCTGGATTATAATTAATACGTACCTTGTGATATTCTTATCTAGTATGATATAGATACAGTTAAATAAAAGAAGAGGTATATTGAATTATCTTATATATATACAGTTATCCACGCTAAGGTATAATTTAATGAAGTAATATCCTTCTCGCCTATAATAAAATATTACCATAGCATACACTAGATAATAGAACATTACTGCTATTATTTAAACCTATAACCATGATGGAGTCTTATTCCCTAGAATACATGTCATATTTGTTTAATATATGCTAAAGTTAAATAATAGACTAGTTTGATAAGGGTAGCACGTTTACAGAAGATAAATAAAATAATAAAGGTTATAAAAAGTATAATAAGTTATCTTTAGAAATATAGTGGGCTAAGCATGTCAGTAAACAGAGGAATCACTTTATCCTGACTGGCTAACTGAGCTATAATACTTTCTTATAGTCATATTCATTTGGATTATGTTACCTTATCATTATCATAGCATAGCATAATATGATCCTCAAAACAACCCATAATTATATCTAGGAAATCTCTAAAGAAGAAATAAGGATGATGTTTACAATGTAGTATATATATACTCCTCATATAGAAACCTTACTATACAGGTCGATTATTACTCCACAGTTTCATAATAGCATGACTTTCCCTAGATAAAGATAGAAGCTACTATTATTACCATTAAGTCTTACCAGGGAATAAAAGACATACCCATTACCAATAATTTATCTATTAGATGATCATTGTATTAGCCCAGAAGAAAAGTCTGGATAAGCTAAGAATGGACAAGTTATAGCACACATCTTTACCAATAGCATCTTTTATTAATCATACAGGCATAAAGGGGCCCCCCCTCAGATAGTACTGAAATGTTACTCATTAAAAAGAGCAGAAATAGGTCCATAATTCTTCTATAAAAGTATAATTGCTATTTTTCTGTACAATAAGAATCATACTGAGATGGTTGATTGAAAGATGCACTGGTGATAAACATGATAGGGTTAAAATCAATATTATTATCTCTTACAGGTAATATTCCTTGTTACTAAGCATAAGATAAGATAAGTTTTATCTACATATCAGGGAATATCAAATAACATATTATACCAGTGGATAGACACCAAAGTAATGTTTATACAAAAGCTAGATGCCATATTCATACAAGTGCGATCAAATTAGGACTGCTTAGGCTCCAAAAGTATACCTATCCTATACCTATATAGTAGTGGAATAATAGCCTACGCTTATATAAAAGTACCTCTTTTCACAAGCATAAAATAACCTACATATTTCAGATAAATAGTACCAAAAGGATACTATAGGCATACATTACTCAAACTTTGACCGATACTACAAGACAGCAGTACCATGAATATGCATAAAGGTTTACTATTTATCAAAAGCATACAAGTAGTAAATCTGGGGGGCTATATTATCCTCCGTATGCATGCATAGCATAGGTGAATATATTTATTATTCTGTTACCCTTAGCATTACACAATATTACGCATAAAAGCTTCTTTGTATCCTAGGTTAAGAAAAGGAACAGCTTGTTGGTCCAAAGCTATACCCTTATCTCCTTTATCTAATTTTCTTTATAAAGTACAATAATGCCCAGGCTCTCCTTGCTGATAAGTATACTAAAAGCTGCTACACATGATCTCATGCTATTCACATCTAGTAAGCTATTACGTAAGAGTATCTACTGCAAGGTGCTTCTTCCTAATATGCGTAAAAGAGCATTATTTATTGCTTATTTGGATGGTATTATTATTATATAGTTCTTTCTGTATAATACCTGGCTTAATTGTGAAATAGCATTAAGCTTATACTCTTAAATAGTTAAATAAGCTGTTTTCCAGGCTGTCCATCATATAGACGTGATCACTTTGCCTAAGTTATAGGTATAACCTTTCTGGGATATGATATTAGCTAGGTATATCCCACCTATATAGTGTAACTACAAAAAGTATCACTTATTTCGAAATATAGGCTATTAGTATGTTCAAAAAGGACTCCTTTTATCCATAATACCTTAAAATACATAAATATGGTCTGTATTCTATATATATATGAGATATTCTAGATTTTAGGCAAGCAAGACATATCCACAACAGGATCTATTCATAGGAGGAGATAGCTGACACTATTATCATGCTAAAGTGATATGCGTAAAAGTGATTGATATAGGATATTGAAGACTCTAAATAGCTGAATAGGTTAAATAGGATTAAGTTGACCCTTAAAAGGAGAAGTCCATATTATATTTATCATTTTGTGACATTTATAAGATATGCTCTATTATATAATATACATGTGTAAAAACCTGTATTTTAATACTTTTAGACTCTTTTAGGATCACTTGGAAGATATCTAGTATTAGCTTATCATATGCTGCTACTAAGATGAATATACAAATTATTGCCAGTTGTCTGCTGTGTGCTGTAATCTTGTACACTTGTACGCTATATTATATATATTGGCCTGATAATTTCTAAAGATAAAGAGCTGTATTGTTTATTGTATAGTACCATTACATATTTCTGTGCTATCCTGATAATAGGTACTAGTCTAATATATGGTATCAGTAAACCAGGATAAGCTATACTGTACTATTGGCCACAGGCATAGCATAGTAAAAATAGTATCCTTCTTTTGACTATGGGTGACATCATATCCCAATCCCAGGTCTCCCCTACCAGCGTGTATGTAAGACCTTTTCATAGCTTAAATAATACCTTGTCATATCACCTTGATTTACTAAGACATCAAGCTTCTTTTTATATTCTTTATCCAGCAGTACAATCAGTAAATAAGAGAATTATAATAAGCTTATGGCTAGTAGTATAAGTCCATGGTACTATTTTCTTTTACCCCCCACATTTATGTACATGTACTCCTGAAGTAGCAGTGTGTAGATACACGTATTTTTAATAATTAGCTGATATGTTCGCTTAAAAGTATAAAAGGGCTAATTTTAAGGAATAACTAGATTTTTGCTTGATATCGTCGGGATGTAGATGAGATGGTGACAATGAATATATAATAAAGTGCTGGCCTCGGTATACTGGATTAGCTATAATAGATATTAATTATCAGAACTATATATGTATAGGCGTCTCCCCGTATGCATACATATCATATCTGTAGCGTCCCCAGGGTATCTATTTACTATAAACATAATAAACTATTGAGAGTATACCACGTACTATATAGTTTAATGAAACAATTGTATATGGTGATAAACAAAGCTCAAAGGTTGAAGCAGTAACATAAAGAATATAGGTTATCTTCAAATTTAACTAAAGCTTATCATTTACTAGAGAGTAAGCAACTACTGATAAAATAAAGATTCTACTTTTGCAAGCATATTATAAAATATCTTTCACAGAAGATTAGAGTATTATAGAATTAACATATCCAGGTTACTTTTACCAAATATGCCATAGTATATACCTTGAGCTATATATAGGTTCTTATTACCTGTAGTATTTAATGACTGGATAGGATCTATAGGGGCTTATTCTACTATACAGTATACACTTTGTATTAAATCAGTCATTTATATCACCCTTGAGGGAATATTGCATAATACCCTTCGATAAGATCTCTCCAGACTGATATAAGCTAATATTTATGTATATTTTATCATATTCACCTAGTTATATAACAGATCTCTTTTCAGGTATCGAAGTTCTCCTAGAGCTCCCACCATAAAATGCCCTGTTATCATGATATTACTATCAGATAATCTAGATAGCTGAGTATTATATGACAAAGTGTGTATTTTACCATGTTATATCTCTCAATGATAATATAAGCAACTTATCCATCAGGCGTGTAGCCGTCTATACCATAAAAATTGCTTCATTTTCTCCCTGTATACATACATATCCTAAGTTACTAGTTATGCTTAAACATATCCTATGGTACTATGTACCCTCAAAAAGCTATTAGCCAAGGATCTTTAGCAAGCAGTCTCCTTTTATCTAATCAAAATTCTGCTTTAATTATACCCTGGTAAAACTCTTTGTATAAACATGACAGTCCTTTTTGTAGATTACATCTTTTACCTCATCATTAAAATAGGAATATCGCTTATAGCTAAATGGACATTCTCTTACAGGTGAATTCTGTACTCAAGCCTATAGGGTATAATATCCTTACAGAATACATTTATTATATCTATATACCACAAACCATAACATTTTATAGCTTATCCCTTTACTAAAACCAATACGAGTACTTTTGACTTTTACAGAGCTTTTACATGCTAGGCGTTGACTCTTTGTAATTAAAGTGTATATGTATTGAGTTCTCAGGACAGCTTTATTGAAAGCTACAGAGAATGTCTCATTACACTCTGGTATACTAGCTAGTCATGCTATGCTATATATATCCTGATACCCTTAATATTTTTACTATTTATGTGGCAAAGTATGACATGTTTATCATAAAAGCTTACATTTATACCTTAGATTAAAATCCTACTATTATTTTATACAGGATACCTTTCTCAGCTTAGTAGTGTATAGTTTAACTTATCAATTCTTAGCATTACAACGATATATCTTACGGCATGCAATTATAGCATATGATATAACGAAATAGCTAAAACTTCTACCATTAGTATAGTTTATTAAAAATCAAAGATATTTCATAAAATCATACTTATATCTATGCTCTTAGTTTTTTACTTCTGCTAAACTGAAATTCTTATGTGTGGATAGGATAGTATAGCTTATGATCAAACAATAGCTCGTACTCTCTCCATAGGGATAACCCTTGTCTAGATACCTTGTATGATAAATGACCCTTACAAAACATGTTTACTGCTGCCTATAGACACATTTTAGGGCTGTATTACAAGGCTTACTGTATCCTTACATTGACATGGAATAATACAATTAATATTAGGGTTATTTTTAATAGCCATAACTGTTCGCCCAATATAATAAAGCGCTATTATTTATTTGTTGTGTTTAACTTTAGGCTAAGTTTTACCAATGATCTACTTTTTCACTAAATAGGTGAAAATATTGTTATATATATATATAATATAATATAATGCTTTTTAATATATACGAAGATGTTACTTGATATAAAAGGATTATATTTTATGATACCAGGATATATATACTTAGTTTTGTAAATACCTAAAAGTACCCAAAAAGAGAAACAGGATAGTATTGTATTAGCTATAAAGCATCTCAGGCATGCATAGAATCAGATACCCTATATATAATATATCCCTTCTGTAATATATTCTGCACACAATAGACAAAATAGGACCTATTACTGAATTGATCCATAGAACAGCATCTTGTATAATATAGTATAGTATATATCCTTAAACTCATCCTTTTAATATACTCTTGAAATTTTGGTAAAGTGTAAATAGACAGACTATTCTTTAGATAAGAATAGAAGGAAACATTACCCTTAACATAATATACAACGCTCCTGCCAGGTAAAAGATAAATAAAATGACCCTAGCAGGGTTACACTATAACACTATATTAGCTTAAGATAGGGTCCTAATCAAGGCAGGGCATCCTAATCAGTCCTTTTTAGGGTCTCAAACTTAAGTAGGTGCTAGCTATCCAGCAGCATATTGGTCTCATCGCTACGCTACAGACTCTATCCCTCTTTTATCACAATAAGCCTGTACTGTCACTAAACCCGCATCTTTGTGATACACTATGCTATATCAAACTAAGCCATATGCTTACAAAATTAGCTATTTAATCAATGGATAACCTTTTTGGTCCAGGATATGCTAAGATGATACCTTTATCATCTAATATGACTTGTATAGAAATATGGTATTCTTGCTATTATAGGTCAACTTTATGCATCATATACTAGACTATAGGATTTATCTGCTTGTCACTACATGCCTTTTGGCTATACACGTTCAAGTGCAAGAAATCACAATGTAACCCTTTTATCTTGACAAAATAAGAAATATTGTTATCCTCCATGCCATTTTAACCATTCCGCTTATCTAGCATCACAGGCTAATGTATCGTGGCTACCTTGATCATCAAAATCATGTGTTGTGTATCCTATTAAGTACTCTTTATACCATGGTACCTATATACAGGCAATATTGCCTACATTTGTCTAGTGTATGCTATGGGTACTGATGCTTACAAAGGTCCAGTATCTTCTTACATGATCTTTGCATACCATTTTTAATCAAATGTAGATTTCAGCTGAGATAAAGAGTACTCGAAGGTCTCATCCTCCCTCTAGAGGGAGCATTATTCCGTGTAGTAAGAAGTAAATAAGCTCATAGCAAGATGTAAGGTTTTCTTCAAAAAGATAAAATCAGTACGAACCTAACATATGCTGTAAAAACTAGATATATACCACTTTTACACATCTTCTTAAGATAACATCCTCCAAAGTTAAAAGATAGTAAAATATATAAAGATAATGATCTAGCCTATAAAGTAACCTTTTGTTTGAGGATAACCATAACAGTCTACCTCTTAAGATAATCATCAGGTACTATTATGTGCTATGCTATTACTAAAATATCCACCAAAAGAGGGTATTATTTGTGATACATAGCCTTAACCGTATGCTATATAGTCAACTTATTCGCAAGTACTTTATTGTATCATCTTAAGCAATTATACACGTTACAGCAGGTAGAAAATAACTAAAATATGCCTCGTAGGTTATAATATCTTGGATAGATAAAAACAACAAGGATAATCTTGGTATAGGGACTTACAGAATTCTTTGTAGAGATCTGCTAAAGTTTATTAGATGTAAGATAAGTAAGTATATTTCTTATTTATGAAGTGTAAAAGTGTCATCATTAGGCTTATTTACTAGCAAGTTATCTAAAGCTATTATTTATAGTTAAAAGACTTCTACATATAGGAGAGTTATCAGTATCAGGTACAGTAAAGCTCTTATATTAGAAATCTCAAATTCAATACTATATTTACTGATCAGCATGAAAGAGCAAAATAAACTATAGCTATTACCCATTAAGCAATACATATGTCATGGAACAAGCAAGATGATAAGATAAAGTATATTAATCAATGCTGAAATTAGCAAAATAAGACACCAATTTCTCCATTATTGTGTGTACGTTATTCTTAATGAATTCTTTAACATATTTAACAGGTTTTGTTTATCTTAAACCAATGGCGCTTATACTAGGAAAATAGCATGTGTATAATATACCTACTGGTACTGGTGGTATATCCTCTATCTATGATATAAATAATACCCTTTTTAGTACATTTATACTATTTCTCTGAAATACAGAGTTATATCTATATATATAAGCCTGGCTGTAATAGCTTATTATTACTCTACTCTACTCTACTCTACTCAGATCTGCTTTACACCTTATAGCATAAGCTAATGAATATTCTTTTTTCCTTGCATAAGACAATTTAGCCAGCTATATAGCAAATTAGGGGTACTGCTCCATGAGATATATCCTTGTACGAAGATATCGAGACGCTAGTCAATTTTATGCTCATTGCTAGAAGATACCAGCACACCTATAAGATATAAATTTCTTCCTATAGAAAACAATATCCGGTTGACCTTATACCACCATTCAGGCAATATTTCAATAATTACTATCTCTTTTTCAGTGTCACCAGTGTACTAAGTACCAAGTGATCATACAGCACCTAATAAAGGTGTATTCTACTATATAAGTAATTAATAATAATTGCTGCGCCTAGGAATGTAGTAATCGTCCTTTAAAAACATAGCGTACGCTACAGCACTCGGAGCTTTAGCAAAAGAAAAAGCATCATAGTATATTTGGCATTATCCATGTAGAGGAAGAGAAAAGAATTTAATCCTGACCAAATCAAATTCCTATCATGGTTTTCCTAATAAGACTTAAGCAGGAGACAATCAAACAAGAAAAAAGTAGGTACAAGATGATAAGTTTTTTTATAAGAGTCGTTGTAAAGAATCATTATCCTTAGGCCTTTAGGGCCCATCATAAAACTTGTCCCTTTCTAATCAGCATCCTTATTGTTGTATATTTTCACTAAGTTACATCTATATAATAAACATCAGGCCTACATTCAATATAGCTTTATCTAATTTTCTCTGGTGGATGAACGAAATGATCTGGCGCATTACCTTACGTAAGCTTTTAGACTTAGCCTGATATTATAGAACAACAGAATTTCTTACAAGAATCTTAAGACTGGAGCGTATTTAAAATCATGGCCTTTAATCGGCTCTGCTTTTTCTGTATAGTAAACGTAAAAGGTTTCCAATTGCACGATTTCTAAAAGCACGTAAATGGCCTTTCGTTTCCTTTGCCTAAGTGACGTGTACATTAGTAAGATCACATTAGCATAAAATTGCAATAAATCGAAATAGCGTTATTTCTATTTGCTAATGCATACGACCCCAATATCACTACGTATCTTTTATACTTTTTAAACCGCCGAGTAAACTGTTACGATTATCTTCTGTATATATATACCATATTTCTCTATATTAAACCTGGACGAAACAATCCTATCATCAGACCCCTGTATTATAAAGGATACCCTATTTACTTTTACTAGTAGATAAATCAGTGTTATCAGATATCTCATTTAGTATAGAATATTAGTAATATACTTTTGTATGCCAAATGGTAGAGGAAACCAGTTAATTTCAGCATTAACTGGTTTTTAGCAAAGCGGTAAATAGGTTAGAGGATGATAGTACTGTCTTGGTCATGAGTCTTTTGTATATACCCTGACTCCAAGTGCCATCCACGCTTTACTAGCGTAATAGTGCTATTATTAACTTCGCCTTGCTATTATTCTCAGTGATAGTGCATTCTTGGCTTTGCTTATATCTTGGTATATATGGAGCCATTTGTGTATTATTTTATATATAATATTACTTCGCATTTACGCTCGTATTCTTTAATGCAGCGAACTAACTAATAACATTAATCTTTTTTTATTTGCATTTATTGTATAATATCTATGATTAGTTGAATAGTGTGCCTCTACATGATGATATCTTTATGATGTAACTATTTATCTGATTCCAATTGTTTGCATCATATTGTTTATGACACACAACATTATATGTTTT